>Ga0209020_1000722_pt1 | contig 39419 bp, 25 predicted proteins | sample PinacodermBB_FD_187298 | JGI IMG/M metagenome (GOLD analysis project Ga0209020, IMG submission 187298) | Host-associated microbial community of the marine sponge Aplysina aerophoba from Gulf of Piran - sponge pinacoderm, lysed by bead... | ecosystem: Host-associated > Porifera > Sponge >... | reverse complement strand
AAAGACTACAAGCAGCCGGATTACTGGATAGAAACCACAGACCTGCTCTTCGAGCTGGAGCCGGACGCGACCCGGGTTACAGCAAAGGTCAGGTTTTGTCTGAACAGGTCCCGGCATCCTGCCGGAGCGACGCCCCTGCCACCGCTGGTGCTCGACGGTCAGGACCTGGAGTTGGTCAGCCTGGCATTGGATGGCACGCCGCTGACCGGCAGCGATTACAGTATTGCCGGTGACAAGCTTCATCTGCAACCCACCGCCGCAACCTTTGAGACAGAGATACAGACCCGCATCAACCCGCTGGCCAACCGTTCTCTGGAAGGACTTTACTGCTCTGGCAACCTCTATTGCACCCAGTGTGAAGCGGAAGGATTCCGGCGCATTACCTATTATCTGGACCGCCCTGATGTGATGTCCATTTTTACCACCCGTATTATTGCTGACAGCAGCCGCTGTCCGGTGTTGCTGTCCAATGGCAACATGACAGAACAAAAGGCGCTGGAAGATGGGCGTTTGAGTGTCACCTGGCATGATCCGTTCAAAAAACCCTCGTATCTGTTTGCACTGGTGGCCGGTGACCTGGCCTGTGTGCAAGACAGCTTTACCACCATGAATGGGCGCGAGGTCAGGCTGAAGATCTTTACAGAGGCGCACAACAGTACCAAGTGTGATCACGCCATGCGCTCCCTGAAAAAGGCCATGCGCTGGGATGAAGAAGTCTACGGACGTGAATATGATCTGGATGTCTTCATGATCGTGGCCGTGGATGACTTCAACATGGGGGCCATGGAGAACAAGGGTCTGAATATCTTCAATTCATCCTGTGTGCTGGCGCGTCCGGATACAGCCACCGATGCCCGCTTCCAGGTGATCGAGGCCATAGTGGCTCATGAGTATTTTCATAACTGGTCGGGTAACCGGGTGACCTGCCGGGACTGGTTCCAGCTCAGTCTGAAAGAAGGCTTGACGGTCTTCCGCGATGCCATGTTCTCAGCCGACATGAACTCGGCGACCGTCAAACGGGTGGAAGATGTCAACCTGCTGCGGACCCGCCAGTTTGCCGAGGATGCCGGGCCTATGGCGCATCCTGTCCGTCCGGACAATTTTATTGAGATCAGCAATTTCTACACGACGACTGTTTATGAGAAAGGCGCGGAAGTCGTGCGCATGATTCACAACATTGTGGGGCGGGAAGGCTTCCGCAAGGGAACCGACCTGTATTTTGAGCGCCACGATGGCCAGGCGGTGACGACAGAAGAATTCGTCCGGGCGATGGAAGATGCCAACCAGGTGGATCTGGGGCAGTTCCGGCTCTGGTATTGCCAGGCGGGCACGCCCGTGATCAGTGTTACCGACAGCTACGACAGTGAGAGCGGGGACTACAGCCTGACGCTCAGGCAGAGCTGTCCACGCCGGTGCGGACAGTCGGATCCCAGGCCTTTCCATATTCCGGTGGCCATGGGACTGCTGGACGCCCGGGGCGGCGCTCTTCCTGTGACACCAGAGGGTGCGACCACCCGTGTGCTGGACCTCAAGGAGCCGGAGCAGACCTTTGTCTTTACGGGCTTGACGGACAAGCCCGTGCCTTCCTTGCTGCGTGATTTCTCGGCGCCTGTTCGTCTGGAGTATGACTACAGCCGCGAGGATCTGATGTTGCTGATGCGCCATGATGAAGACGGCTTTATCCGCTGGGACAGCAGCCAGCAGCTGGCAGCAGACCTTATCCTGGAACTGGTCGAGCGTCTGCAGCAAGGCAAGGGGCTGGATATGGATGCGCGTCTTGTGCAGGCCTGGGGCAGTTTGCTCGAGGCACCTGCCGGGGCGGATCCGGCGCTGGTGGCTGAAATATTCCAGCTGCCGTCCGAAGCCTGGCTGGCGGAATTGATGGACGAAGTGGATGTGGACAATATTCACGAGGCACGCAAGTTTGTGCGCCAGCAGTTGGCGCAGGCGCTGAAAGAGCCTTTGCTCAATCATGTTCGCCGGCTGTCGGGCAGGGAGTGGAGTCTGGATGCTGTCGCCATGGGGGAGCGCAGCCTCAAGAACACCTGCCTGTCTTTTCTGGCGGCGCTGGATGAGCCTCTGGCTGTGGATCTGGCCCGACAACAGTACACAGATGCGACCAACATGACGGATGGTCTGGCGGCCCTGCGGGTGCTGCTCCATGCGCAACATGACAGCGGTGTGTCAGCGACACAAGAGGTGCTGGCCGACTTCGCTGCCCGCTGGAAAGACGACACCAATGTGATGGATCTGTGGTTCAGTTCCCAGGCGAGTTGTCCGCGTTCCGGCACCCTGGCGCGGGTAGAGGCGCTGATGGCGCATCCGGCTTTTGATGGTAAAAACCCCAACAAGATGCGGGCGCTGATTGCAGCCTTCTGTGACGGCAACCTGGTTCAGTTCCATGATCGCTCCGGGGCGGGCTACGCGCTGCTGGAGCGGGAAGTGGTGCGTGCTGACGCCTTCAATCCTCAGCTGGCGGCTCGGTTGGTGACGCCCTTGACGTTCTGGAAGCGTTACGACAAGGAGCGCCAGCAGTTGATGCGCGCGACGCTTGAGCGTCTCCAGGGCAAGGAGTTGTCCCGCGACCTGTTCGAGGTGGTCAACAAGAGCCTGGCCTGGGCTGACTGAGTCCCTGGGTCCTGGATTGGCGTCAGGCGATTCAGGGCCCGTCCTGGTTCCCGGGTTGCAGGCAGGCTGGTCCCTCTGGCGGATGCGGGGGGCTCGTCCTGTGCTTCAGGCCAGTCCTCAGGCCAGTTTCAGGTCGGTCTTCGGGCCAGCTTTTCATCCAGTTCGCAAACCGGATTGCAAACCGGTTCTCAAGCCAGTTTGCAGACTGGTCCTTATGCCAGTCCTCAGGCCAGTTTCAGGCCGATCTTCGGACCAGTTTTTCATCCCGTTCGCAAACCGGATTGCAAACCGGTTCTCAAGCCAGTTTGCAGACTGGTCCTTATGCCAGTCCTTATGCCAGTCCTTATGCCAGTCCTCAGGCCAGTTTCAGGCCAGTTTCAGGCCGGTCTTCGGACCAGCTTTTCATCCAGTTCGCAAACCGGTTTTCAAGCCAGTTTTCAAGTGAGGTTGGCCTCTGGCAGCTGGGTGACCTGGCTGATACTGTGCTGGATTTCGCTGGGCAGAAGGCTGGCGTAGTCTTTGGCTATCACTGCCAGTTGTTCATCAAAGACCAGCTTGCCCTTGGCGTCGGTGCACACAACCCCCTGCTGTTCCAGGGTTGATACCAGATTGCGGAACAGCGTTCTGTCGAAGAATTCCGGGGCATTGACGCCGTGCAGAATGGCCAGTCGTTGAGCCAGTTTTCGGCTTTGTCTTTCCAGTTCACCACTGCCGACTGCGGCCGGACCATTGCGCAGCAGAAGGCTGATGACGACCAGAAAACGTTCCAGCGGTTGCTGAATAATGCGGGACAAGGTGGTCAGGGTGACAAATTCGGGACTGCCAGAATCCGGGCAGCGCAGCCCCGTGTCCCCGGCCTTCTCCAGTAATCCGGCCTGCTGCAGGGCATCAAGCCACTGTTGCGTGATGGCGTCCAGCGCGTCCGTCTCCTGGTTCATGAAAAGTTCTGATTGAAGATAGGGGTAACACATGCGGTAGCGCCTGATCACCTCGTCACGCGCCAGATGCCGATGCCGTTCCAATAGCAGGCAAATGAACGAGGGGAGTGCCAGAAGATGCAGGATGTTGTTGCGGTAGTAGGTCAGGAGAACAGCATTGCGTTCGCTGAGGCGAATGATGGTGCCCAGACCATCGTTGTGCCTTTCCACCAGAGCCAGCTCTTCCACATGGGCCAGCAGTGTGCGGCCATCTGTTTCGGGACAGCAGGTGTAAGGACTGTAAGACACCTGAAGGAGGAGTTGGCTCAGGGTCTCCAGCAGTTTGATCAGCTGTTCTTCTCCGAGGGCCTGGCGCGGTGTATGCAGCAGCACAGTGGCGACCAGATTGACCGGGTTGATGACGGCTGCGGCATTGATCTGACCGGCGAGCCGGGTGCCCAGCGCAGCGGTCACATCCCGCAGCCAGGGCGGCCGGAAGCCCTGGGGCTCGTAATCCTGATTCTGCCAGTCGGGCTGCTTCTGGTTGAGAAACTCCGTCAGTAGCAGAGGCTCGCCAAAATTGACCCGGGCCCGACCAAAGTTCTCTTTGAGTGCCATAAAATTGCGGGCGATATCCAGCAGGGACTCTTTCTTTTTCTTTTGCCCCCGCAACTCGTTCAGGTAGGAGGCCGACTCCAGAATTTTCTCGTAGCTGATGTACACGGGAATCAGGGCCAGCGGGCGGTGGTGATCGCGCAGATAGCTGCGCAGCATGATGGACAGCATGCCGGTTTTGGGTTCAAGGGTGCGTCCTGTACGCGAGCGTCCGCCTTCAATAAAAAATTCGACAGGAAAGCCGCGGGTGAAAAGCGTATGCAGATATTCGTTGAAAACTGTCGTGTACAGCTGGTTGCCACGGAAGCTGCGCCGGATAAAGAAGGCACCCCCTTTGCGCATGATGGAGCCGGCTATCGGCATGTTGAGGTTGATGCCGGCGGCGATGTGCGGAATCTGCAGCCCCTGATGGTAGAGAACCCATGACAAAAGCATATAGTCGATGTGACTGCGGTGGCAGGGCAGGTAGACAAGGCTGTGGCTCTTGGCCAGCTTGTTGAGCGAGGCGGCGTTGTAGACATCCACGCCCTTGTAGATTTTATTCCAGAACCAGGTCAGGACGATGTTGCCGAAACTGACCAGCGGGTGAGAATAGTCGGAGACAATCTCTTGCGCATAGTTGCGCGCCTGCAGCTCGGCCTTCTGCTGCGACATATTGCTGTGCCTGGCGGCGTGCTGCACGGCCTGGGCCACACTTTTTGAGCGCAGCAGATTTTTGACCAGGGTGCGTCTGTGCGACAAGTCTGGTCCATTGACAGCCACGTGCAGCTGGCGGAAGTGTACGCGCAGGATACGGTGCAGTTTGCGCAGGGTGCGCTCTTCTCCCAGTCCTTCTTCCATGAGGCGGCGCAGTGACACTGCGGTGTTGAAGTGCACCATGGTTTGACGACCATGGAAAAATACGGCCAGCATTTTTCTGAATCTGTGGCCCACCGTGTAGTTCCAGGAAAACAACAGCTTGAGTGCGGATTTTTCCTTGTCAGGGCGCCGCCCCCAGAAGATGGAGACAGGAATAATATGAATATCAGTGTCGGGGTTGTCCTGCAGCTGGTGCAGCAAGCGGATCAGTTGTGGTGCGCTGTAGAGATTCCTGCGCGCGCTTTGTTTGTCGGCGGGGCTGTTGAGAAAACAGCACAGGCCCTGGGAGCCCGCAGGCTGGGCGCTCTGCTGGTGCGGTATCGGACGGGGCAGTCCGGTCTGAAGGCACTCGTTGTCGAGTACCAGAAGATCGGACAGCGAGCGGTCGCGCAGAACATAGGCGAAAGAAACTGTCTTGTCTGCCTCAGGTGGGCGGGGCAGGCTGCCCTGTACCCGGGTTTGTACCCAGACGAACAGCAGTTTGCGCAGCATGTGGAGCAGGTGTGCTTTTATCGGCATGGATTGATCCATAGTATTGGCACCAGAGGGCGATTCAGGAGGACCTCGACGCTGTGGAGCTGTTGTGGGTCCCCAGTCTCTGGAGGATGTTCTCGTAGATGGCAGACAATTGGTCCAGGTCCGCAGCCCGGACCCGCTCGTTGACCTGGTGGATGGTCTGGTGATCGGTTCCCAGTTCCAGTACCTGGGCACCGGTCGGGGCAATAAACCGGCCGTCTGATGTGCCTCCGGCTGTTGACAGCCGGGGGTGCAAGCCAGTGACCTGATGCACAGCGGCTCGTGCTGCATCCAGCAAGGTACCGGATTCAGTCAGGAAGGGCATGCCGACTGGCTCGATCCATTCTACCCTGGCGTTCAGGCGGTGGTTTTCAAGAAGCCGTTCCAGACGTTGACGCAGGGCGGCGGGTGTCTGCTCGGTAGAAAAACGGAAGTTGCACTCTATCTGCAGGGCGCCGGGAATCAGATTGCGGGCCCCCGTGCCGGCCTGGATGCTGGAGATCTGAAAGCTGGTAGGCGGGAAGAAGGCATTGCCCTGGTCCCAGCAGGTGCTGGCCAGTTCTGCCAGCGCCGGTGCGGCGGCGTGGATGGGGTTGGATGCCAGATGCGGATAGGCAACATGCCCCTGGATGCCTTCGACAGTAATAGTGGCACTCAAAGAGCCGCGCCGTCCGTTTCTGATCTGGTCACCCAGCTGTTGTTCGCTGGAAGGCTCTCCCACCAGGCACCAGTCAATGGACTCGCCTCTTTGTTGCAAGGCTTCGATGACCCGGGCGGTTCCGCAGGTGGCGGGACCTTCTTCATCACTGGTGAGCAGCAAAGCGATGGATCCCGGGTGGTCGGGGTGCTGGCTCAGGTAGCGCTCCACGGCCGTGACCATGGCGGCGACGGCACCTTTCATGTCGGCGGCACCGCGCCCGTACAGATAGCCCTGGTGTATGCGGGGCTCAAAGGGGGGGAAGGTCCACTGTTCCAGCGGGCCGGCAGGCACCACGTCTGTGTGTCCGGCAAACACGAACAAGGGGGCTTGTGTGCCAAGCCGCAGCCAGAGGTTGTCCACAGCGCCCTGGGCGTCCTCGAAGGGCATGGGCTCGGCCTGAAACCCGAGGCGGGACAGCCGCTCGGCTATCAAGGGCTGGCAGCCTTTGTCTTCTGGTGTGACGGAAGGGCGGGCTATCAGCTGACAGGCCAGCGCCAGGGTGGGACTCAGTTTGGCGTCTGTCAGTTCAGTGTTTGTCCGGGGGGAGGCGAATTCTTTCATCGATCAGGAGCTCTGTTGACAGCAGCGGCCCTGATTCTGGAGGGCGGTGCCAGGATGCAGGTGGCATGCAAAACGCACAGAACATCCGGTCGCAGGAGCCGGGTGGGCTGCTGAGACGGTTTGTGGTGATTTTGTCATTGCTTGCTGGCGGCGCTGCTGTGTTGTCTGTTGTTGCATCTACCTGAAGTCTGACACCCCGATGGGCAGTGAGTTCATTCAGCGGGTACGCACAGCCCCCTGTAACGGCGGGCTATTGTACCTGCCCGCAGGGTCGAATTCATCCCTGGCGACACCTGCGGGGGAGGCGCGCCATTATGCTGTACGGAGCCCCGTTCAAGGCAGGCTGCGCAAGGCGCGCTCACGCCATCCACAGCCGGCGGGCAGAGCCACTGCCCGCCGGTTGTGCGGAGGGAGGGGCGAACTGTATGGCAACAAAAATGTAGCGACAATTACAGCAGATTGACGCTGTTGAGGTCCTGGTGTGCCTGCTCAAGACGGGCAACCATGGCCGTTTGTCCGGCACGCAGCCAGGCGCGCGGGTCGTAGAACTTTTTATTGGGCTTGTCGGCGCCATCCGGGTTGCCCAGCTGGCTCTGCAACCAGGCTTCGTGCTGGCGGTAGTAGTCGAGGACGCCAGACCAGGTGGCCCACTGGGTGTCTGTGTCTATGTTCATTTTGACCACGCCGTAGCCGATGGCTTCGCGAATATCTTCCAGGGCGGAGCCGGAGCCACCATGGAAAACGAAGTCCAGGGATTTGGCTGGCAGCCCGAACTTGTCTGAGCAGTATTTCTGGGAGTTGTCGAGAATTTTGGGCGTCAGACGCACATTACCCGGGCTGTAGACGCCATGGACATTGCCGAAAGAGGCGGCGATGGTAAAGCGGTCACTGATGGGATGCAGCACCTCATAAGCACGGGCCACATCTTCCGGCTGGGTGTAGAGCAGGGCATTGTCCATGCTGGTGTTGTCGACGCCGTCTTCCTCGCCCCCGGTGCAGCCGAGTTCAATTTCCAGCGTCATACCCAGCTGCTTCATGCGTTCGAGATACTGGGCGCAGGTTGACAGGTTTTGCTCCAGGGGTTCCTCAGACAGGTCAATCATATGAGAAGAAAAGAGCGGCTTGTTGTGCGCGGCATAAAAGGCCTCGCCGGCGTCCAGCAGCGCATCGACCCAGGGGAGCAGTTTGCGTGCAGCATGATCGGTGTGAAGAATAACGGGAACCCCGTACTCCTGCGCCAGACTGTGGACATAGTGTGCACCGGCGATGGCGCCCGTTGCACCGGCAGGCTGATTTGTTTTCAGTCCTTTTCCTGAAAAATAACTGGCCCCACCTTGGGAAAACTGGATGATCACCGGCGATTTGACGCGCGCGGCGGCTTCCAGCACGGCGTTGATGGAGTCTGTGCCCACCACATTGACGGCGGGGAGAGCGAAGCCGCCGGTCCTGGCGGCCGCAAAGAGCGCCTGGACCTGATCGCCGTGGAGGACGCCTGGGGTAATCTGACTGGGAAGTGTGCGAGACATAAGCGTATTTTCCGTTTAAGGGGCCGGGGTCCGGGAACAGCGAGACACCATACCACCGGGGACCAAATCCTGAAAGACTCTAGCCGCACCGGGGCGAAAGTCCATGCCTGATCGAATTTATGTGCGGGCCTATACCGCTGGTCTGTGTCCCCCTGTCTTTCATAGACCATTTTCCGCCTGGGGCTCGTGCTTACAGGAAACGCCCGGCACAGCTGGTGATCGCAGCAACAGGACAGAAACAAAGGGATTGCTTCCGCTCGCGCGTTGGTGCCGGTCTGCGAACTGCGTAACGCTATCGCCCAGGAGCAGGAGCAGGAGCGGGAGCAGGAGCAGGAGCAGGAGCAGGAGGATGAACCACTGGCTAAAAATCATGCCGAAGCGTTGCGGTTGACTCCTGCGCTGTTGGCGGTGCCAGGTAAAAGTCGATGGATAGCTGAAAAAGAAACGAGGGCTTGGCATTTCTGTGGGGGTTGCACGTCCATGCCCTTGAAAAACGTTGAGTCGTAGTGCAGTGACAACACATCTGATTTGTGCCCGGCAGCCGTTGTTTCAAAGCTGCGGGGGCATTGTTGACGGATGCAAACAGAAAATACACTCGAAGTCGTTTATTAGTTTGTGCCGAACGGGACGTCGAAATATCAGGCCACTGTTTTGTTTTATTTTCCCTGTCAGGGAAGGGTAAAAAACACGAAATGTGCGGTGTTCAATGCTGTGTGGCTGGCAATGGCTACCCACAATCTGCCACTGAGGTGATAAGCCAGACCATAGACAAGACCCGCCAGGCTGGCCAGCATCACATAGGGGACGCCGCCACCGAAATGTGCGACACCAAACAGCAAGGCGGCGGCCGTCACGCCCCTGGCAGCCCCCCATTTTTTGACCATCAGGTTTTGCAGATAACCGCGAAAAATCACCTCCTCCGCAAAGGTGGTAAAGCAGAGCATCTTGACAATGAAAAGCCATGTCCATGCAGGTACGGCCAGTGCCGGCCGGATGTAGCCCATGCCCCAGCTGAGCGACAACAGGGCCAGAGTGCCGCCTGCCGTCACAAAAGCCTGGGCCACAATGTTGACCGGAACCCGCCTGGCGCAAACCATGTCCGGCAGCAGTATCAGCAACGCCAGCGGGGCAATCGTTTTGTCAAAGCTCAAGCCCAGCGTGTAGAGCCCGCTGTCCGGCGACTTCTGATAGTCTGCGACGACTATCACAGACTCGGTGCCGGGTATCAGGTGCAGTGCCGAGGTCAGCACAAACAGGCTGGTGGCGATATGCACCCAGACCCTTCCTCCTTGTGGCAACCGGTCCGTGAGGTGGAGCAAACCCGCCAGAAGGACAAGGCCGAAGGCGTAGAGGGCGGCAACCACTCCTGTGGCGACACCCATCACTAATGCGCTCAAGGCCAGCCACAGGCCCACTTGCCGTTTGATCAGGGCGCAAGCGGTGGCCGCTGCCAGTAAAGCCCAGGGAAGCCAAGCAATCGTCATAGGCAGTCGGGTCTGGTTATCACTGGATATTCAGTTTTACTGTTGTCGTCTATTTGTAAAGGCAGACTCGAACGATCTTGTGCCTCTTCAGGGCTGGCATGGGTTTTTTACGTGGCACTGCACTGCCGTTGCGGTTTCGTACAGCCGGGGGCGGGGGCTGGTTTGCAGCCGGTTCATTGTTGCAGCGCGGTCGGGAGAGAGCCGCAGGTGCCGTAAAAAACAGGAGCCCGGGCTGCGGTCAGCGCCAGAGACTGCTCTGGCGTTGACCGCTCGTGAGGCTGGCAGCTATCAGGATGTGCGGCGGGCGCGCTCTTCGAGCATAGCCAGCGCGGGCAGCGTTTTTCCTTCCATGTATTCGAGAAAGGCGCCGCCGCCTGTAGAAATGTAGGAGATCTGGTCGGCTATGCCATAGGTGTCTATGGCAGCAAGGGTGTCCCCCCCCCCGGCCAGCGAAAAGGCACTTGACTGGGCTACAGCCTGCGCCAGTGCCTGAGTACCACTGCTGAAGGCTTCAAATTCAAACACGCCGACCGGCCCGTTCCACAGGATAGTGCCCGCCGTCTGTAGCAGCGTCGCAAACTGCCGGGCTGTTTCAGGGCCGATGTCCATGATCAGGTCATCGGTGGCAATGTCTGTCACAGCCTTGATTTGACCGCTGGCGGCGGCGTCGAATGTCTTGCCGGTCACGACATCGACCGGCAGAGGTATTTGTACCCGCTCCATCAGGTCCCGCGCCTGGGGCACCAGGGCTTCCTCATACAAGGATTTCCCGATGCTGTAACCGGCAGCCGCCAGAAAAGTATTGGCGATGCCGCCCCCGACAATCAGGTGGTCGCATTGTTGCGACAAGGCGTCCAGTACCGGCAGCTTGCCAGAGACCTTGGCGCCGCCCACTATGGCCACCAGTGGTTTTTGGGGCTGGGTCATGACCCGCGTCAGCGCCATGATTTCCTGCTCCAGCAGGGGGCCAGCGCAGGCCCGGGGCGCAAACTGTCCCAGGCCGCAGGTCGAAGACTGGGCGCGGTGTGCCGTGCCAAAGGCGTCCATCACATAGATGTCACACAGTGCCGCCATGCGCTTTGACAGGCTCTCATCATTCTTCTTTTCCCCGGCAAGAAAACGTACGTTTTCGAGCAGAACCAGTTCGCCGGGCTTGACCTCAACCGGCCGGTCCAGCCAGTCGCGGATGAGTGGCACCGGCTGTCCCAGTAGCTGCTCCAGTCGCTCTGCCACAGGTTTGAGAGAAAACTGTTCATCAAACACGCCTTCCGTCGGGCGACCCAGATGCGACAGCACCATCAGGCGGGCACCGGCTGCCAGTGCCTGTCTGATGCCGGGCAGTGCCGCTGTCAGACGGGCATCGGAGGTCACCCGCCCGTCCCGCACCGGAACGTTCAGGTCTTCACGCAGAAGAACAGATTGTCCTGCCAGCTGCAGGTCACGCATTTTCAAAAATGTCATGGTGGTCATGATCCAGAGTATCCGGAGGAAAAAATCAGACGCAGCGCTTGTGAAAGGCCCGGTAACGTTCAATCCACGGGGACAGACCGGGTGGCAGATCGGGTTCTGGTGGCGTCTGGGTGCCGGTCAAGTGTTCGAAAATGCTGTCACCCAGAACCTTGCCCAACTCAACACCAAACTGATCAAAGCTGTTGATCTGCCAGATAACACCTTGCACAAATACCTTGTGTTCGTAGAGCGCGATCAAAGCGCCCAGTGTCTCCGGTTCCAGCTTGTCCATGACCAGCAGTGAAACCGGCCGGTTCCCGGGAATGGCCTTCTGGGGAGCCAGGCAGTCAATGACACCCTGTTCGTATCCCTGCGCCGCCATCCGGGCGCGCACCTCCGACTCCGGGCAACCGAAGGCCAGGGCCTGCGCCTGTGCCAGAGCATGGGCGAACAGCCAGTCCCGGTGCAAGCCGGGCCCGCTGGTGTTGTCCAGGGTTGCAATGATGTCTACCGGAATCAGGCGGGTGCCCTGATGCAGAAGCTGGTGATAGGCATGCTGCCCGTTGGTGCCCACGCCTCCCCAGATCACAGGGCCGGTCTCCCATTCAACGGCATGCCCTGTGTTGGTCGTGCGCTTGCCGTTGCTTTCCATATCCAGCTGTTGCAAGTGGGAGGGAAAGCTGGACAGCTGACTGGCGTAGGGAAGAACAGCCTGACTCTGGGCTCCAAAAAAATTGCTGTACCAGATGCCCAGAACCGCCATGATGACCGGCATGTTGGCCGCAGGCTCTGCGGTGCGGAAGTGTTCATCCATGGCAAAAGCACCGGCCTGCAGGCGGCGGAACACATCCATCCCGGTCATCAGCGGAATAAGGAGCCCTATAGCCGACCACAGGGAGTAACGCCCGCCGACCCAGTCCCAGAGCGGCAGCACATTGTCGGCATCTACACCAAAACGGACAGCCTGCTCCCGATTGCTGGAAATGGCTACAAAATGGCGCTTGCGGGCTTCTTCCGGCATCCCCTGTTGCCGCATCCAGTCCCGCACGGCTTCGGCGTTCAGCCGGGTTTCCAGCGTGGCAAAGGATTTTGAGCAGATGATGAACAGGCTGCACTCCGGGTCAATCGCCGCCAGGGTATTGGCCAGATCGGTCGGATCCACGTTGACAATATAATGCGCCTGCAGCCCGGGACGCTGCCAGGGGGCGAGTGCTTCCAGTACAGTTCTGATGCCGAGAAATGAGCCGCCTATACCGATGTTGATCAGGTGTTTGATCGGTTTGCCGGTCCAGCCGACCCACTGACCGCTATGTATCTGGTCGCACAGCTTCTCCATAGTGGACAAGCACTGCCGTATGGCTGGCATGACCGCCTGTCCCGCCACCTGGATATCAGGATCACCAGGATGACGCAGTGCCGTATGCAGTACGGCCCGGTCCTCCGACTGATTGATAGGGTCACCCTGCAGCAGCGCCTGGCGACAGGGCCCCAGATGGGCATCTTCCGACAGCTGCACAAGCTGTTCCAGCACAGAAGCCGTAATGCGGTGCCGCGAGTAATCCAGGGTCAGGCCTGCCGCCTGCAGGCTCATCTGCCGGCAGCGGTCCGGCTCTTTCTCGAACAGGTCGCTCATGGGGCTGTGCTCCAGCGCCCGGAAGCTTTGCTGCAAGCCGGGCAGGCTGGGGTAAGGGGGGAGTGTAGTCATGAGGCTCGGTATTCCATTGGCTCTGTCGGCAGGGAAGATGCCAGCTGGCGTTCCAGCCAGACGGCAACGCCCTGATCGACGTTGGAACAGGTGTGCTCGGCCCGGGGCAACCCGGTGCCCAGGCGAGCGTCTGCATTGGCGACCAGCACGCTCCTGCCAACTGCCTGCAGCATCTCAAGGTCGTTCATGCCATCGCCGAAGGCGACACAGTCATCAAGCTGCCAGCCGCGCTGCCTGGCAAGGTAGCTCAGCGCCCAGCCTTTGGAAACACCCACAGCCATGATTTCCATGCACCAGGGAAAAGAGCAGGTCACACTCAGCTGGCGGCCGAATTCCCGGGTCAGCTGTGTTTGCAGCGACGCCAGCAAAGCCGTGTCCTGACAACAGCAGAACAGCTTGATCACCGGATCAGACGGCAGGCTGTTGCGATCAAACCGGCAGCGGGGCAGCAGCATGTCTTCTGCAAAGCTGTCCTGCCCGCCTGTCTGACTGCTGTAGTACCAGCAGTGGTCGGTATACAGATGAACCGACAGTTGCGGCTCGTCCAGCAGACGTTGCGTGAGCGTAGTCATCAGCGTATCCGGCAGATTCCGGCTGAGCATCAGGTGTCCGTCCGGTGTCTGGACACGGGCGCCATTGCAGGTCAGGCGCCAGGCCGAGAGTCCCGCCGCCGTCAGGATCTGTTCAACATCCATGGCATGGCGGCCTGTCGCCAGCACCAGCTCTGTGCCTTGCTGACGAAAGTGGTGTAACAGTGTAGCGGTGCGAGCGGAAATACGGTGCCGGTCATTGAGCAGGGTGCCGTCAAGGTCAGAAATAATGGCTGAAAACATGCATGTTCCACAAAAGAAAAAAGTCGTTTGAGCAAAGGGTGCGGCCCGGCACCGGTTCGGGAGCCGTACCCGGGTGCAGCGCAGCCTGGCGCGGGACGGCAGTCTCGACGCTGCCATTCCTGCGCTCTGCACAAGCCTGTCAAGGCGTGGGGCTATGCCCGGACCCGGCCAGGGGTGGCTGGCGTGCGCGTCAAAGAATTCTGACGTGCTCTCACAAAAGAAAAGCCATCCCGCATTGCTGCGCTCTCTTGGCCCTGCCACTCTTTATACGCTTATACGCTTATACGCTTATACGCTTATACGCTTATACGCTTATACGCTTATACGCGTGCCGTCCCCCGGCTTGCTTTACCCCTTGGTTACCGGTCGTTATGGGGGGGCGCTGGCCACAGCCGCCCCGTTTTCTCTGAGAACCTTTCCTCCGGCGCTGCCCTCGGCGGTCCGCATCCGGCAAAGCTGCTCAGCGGGACCGGCATCTTCGCTCAACGCCCGTCCGAAGGCGACGGGCTATCTGGTCAGACCCGGAAGGCTTCCAGCGCATGCGTCCAGCCTTGCAGCTGGTCCTCCGAGACCAGCAGGTGAACAATGCCAGAACCGCAATCGGCGACTTCCTGTATGCCAACACGGGCGAAGGCACGCTTGTCCATGGTGCAGGCCTTTTTCAGTTCAACACGGATACGGGTACGGGCGCAGGCGCTTGTTTTTTTGATATTGTCCTTGCCGCCCAACAGCCGGAGAACTTCGTTGATATCGCTGGTCGCCAGGGTGAAGTGACTTTTTCCTGAGTCGGAGGTGGCAGCAACGGCGGAAACTATGGGCGCCGCCGTCGGACCTCGCCTGCCGCTGTTGAGCCAGGCTTCCATATCTGTCTTCAGGTTGTCGGACCTTGTGCCGAATACCGCCTGAATGCTGTTGCTTACCCTGACAACGCCGCTGGCTCCCAGTTGCTTCAGACGTTTCTCATCGGCCAGTTCCGGATTGGAAACACCCACCCGCAGACGTGTAATGCAGGCATCCAGACTCTGGATGTTGTTGGCGCCACCAAAAGCGGTCACCAGCTGCGCCCCCATGCTGTCCGATTCCGGGCCGGCCGTCTCTTCCGTGCTGTCCTGGAGTTCACGCCCCGGCGTTTTCAGGTCAAGGGCGGCGATGATCGCACGAAACAGTCCGTAGTAGACAAGCGCGTAAACCAGCCCCAGTGCCACCACGCCCCAGCCGCGCGTGGAGTGTCCGTAAAGCAGTGTAAAGTCGATGAAGCCGTGCGAGAAGGTCATGCCGTGCTTGATGCCGAGCACGATGCAGGCATAGTAGGCCGTTCCCACCAGAAAGGCATGGACAACATAGAGCACCGGCGCGACAAACATGAACGCAAACTCAATAGGTTCCGTTATGCCGGTCAGGAACGACGTCAGTGCTGCTGACAACATGATGGCACCCGTGCGCTGCCGATTCTCCTTTCTGGCACTGTGCCAGATGGCGATGGCGGCAGCAGGAAGGCCAAACATCTTGAACAGGTAACCCCCAGCCATATTCCCGGCGGTGGGGTCGCCGGCCACATAGCGTGCAATTTCCCCGGTAAACTGTTTCCCGGTCTCAGGGTCAATGTACTGCCCTACCTCGAAGAAAAAGGGCACATTCCATATGTGGTGGAGGCCGAAAGGAATCAGCGTGCGTTCCACAAGGCCGTAGAGGGAAAAGGCTAGCGCAGGATTGCCCGTGGCGGCCCAGCGCGAGAAGCTGTTTATGGCCTGGTCAACAGGGGACCATATCAGAACCAGCAGCATGCCGAGAAAAATGGAGGCAAAGGCCGTACAGATAGGAACGAAGCGTTTGCCAGAGAAAAAGCCGAGCCAGACCGGCAGTTCAATACGGTAATAGCGGTTGAACAGCCAGCTGGCCATGCCGCCGGCCAGGATGCCACCCACCACGCCGGTGTTGATGGACTCCATGCCCATCACAAGGCTGGTTTCCAGATCCAGCGCGTCAGCCATGGCTCCCATGCTGGCGGTCATGACCACAAAACCCACAACAGCGGCCAGCGCTGCGACACCATCATTTCTGGAGAAGCCCAGGGCCACACCTATGGCGAAAATTATGGGCAGGTTGGCAAATACAGCACCCCCGGCCAGGCTCATGAAGCTGCTGGCCAGGGGGGGGATCCATGGCAGGCTCGCCGAGCCCACCCCCAGAAGAATACCCGCCGCCGGCAGTACCGACACAGGCAGCATCAGGGCCTTCCCTATCTTTTGCAATCCAGAGAACAGGTTGGAAAAAAATGACATGACAGGCATGCTCCTCAGGCTGGTAACAGTGACTTCTCTTCTGCCAGAAGTGCGCGTACCTGTGTTGGCGTTTCCATTTCCAATGCTTGCTCGGCAAGACTACGGCAGGTGTTCATGTTCAGCTTGCGTATATGGGCTTTCACCAGGGGCAGTGAGCGTAAATCGGCAGATATTTTCTTCACGCCCAACCCCAGCAGCAAGGCCGTGGCCCGGGTATCACTGGCCAGACCGCCGCACACCCCCGTCCAGCAGCTGTCAGCAGCCATGCTGCCTTCAACGGTCATACGGATCATGCGTAAAACGGCCGGATGCAGCCCGTCAGCCCTGCCCGCCAGGCGCGGGTGTCCACGGTCAATAGCCAGGGTGTACTGGGTCAGGTCATTGGTGCCCAGAGAGAAAAAATCGGCCTTCTGGGCCAGCTCCCGTGCCATGATGGCGGCGGAGGGAACTTCAATCATCACCCCGACTTCCACCTGCGTCTTCAGCTTCCGGGCCTCGTCGTTCACCAGCTCGCGCACCAGGGTCAACTCTTCCGTGTCTGTCACCATGGGCAACATGATGCGCAGTTTACCGTGTTTGGCACTGCGCAACAGCGCGCGCACCTGGGTGCGTAGCAGGGCAGGATAGTGCATGCTGACGCGAATGCCGCGCTCGCCCAGAAAAGGGTTGGCCTCGGCTGGCAGCATCAGGTAGGGCAAAGGCTTGTCTCCACCGACGTCCAGGGTGCGTATCACGACCGGGCGCTTCGGCCCCATGGCTTTGAGAATGTCGCTGTAGAGTGCGGTTTGTTCATCTTCCGAAGGGGCATTGGGGCGTCCCAGGTAGAGGAATTCGGTGCGTAGCAGGCCTACGCCTTCAGCGCCCAGTTCGACGGCTTTGACGGCATCCGTCAGGCTGCCAATGTTGGCGGCCACCTCCACCCGGACGCCATCCATGGTAATGGCTGGCTTGTCGGCCTCTTTGAGTGCTGCCTGGAAACTGGCTTCTGCCTGACGCCTTTGCAGCTCACAGCGTCGCAGCTCCCGGGTGTCCGGTTGCGTCAGGAGAATGCCCTTGTCGGCATCAAGAATCACCGGATGCTCGCTGCCTTCGGGAAGCTTTCTGATGCGCGCGTCCATGCCGGCAAGGTACGGGAGTTTCATGGAACGGGCGATGATCGCAGCGTGTGAACTGGAGCCGCCCGCCAGGGAACAGAGGCCGACCACCTTGTCCAGGTCCAGACCCAGAAGGTCGGAAGGCGTCAGGTCGTCATAGACAGGGATGGCCTTGTCCGGCCAGTGGTCGGTGCCTGCCGAGGTGCCGGTCAATGCTGTCAGAACCCTGTTGCCTACATCCCGGATGTCCGAGGCGCGCTGGGCCAGCACTGCATTGTTCAATCCTTGCAACGCCTGGACTTCATTGTCTGTGGCGGTACGCCAGGCTGCTGCGGCGCAGTTGCCTTCCTGTATCAGCTTTTCGGCCACCAGGGCAATGGCCGGGTCGCCCAGAATTTCCTGGTGCGCATTGAAAATGCCAGCTTGATCCTGGCGTTCCTGGCGCACCAGGCGTCGAATCAGGGTATTGAGCTCGCTGCGCGCCTGGGCGATGGCGTTGGTCAACTGTGCCTGTTCATACTGTGGATCGCTGTTCTGGTGGGGCTCCAGCACAGCATCGGGGCTACTTATATGCACCAGGTGGCCGATAGCGAGCCCGGGAGACGCTGTCACACCCTGCAGCTGCCCCTTTTTTTTGTTGGGCGGCTCCAGAAGAGGTGGTTCGGCATCCATGGCAGTCTGGCTGCCGCCACTGGAGGCGACCACCTCGTCACCCAGGCCGCCTCCTATGGATGTGACCAGATCTTCAACGGCTTCTTCTGCCTCCATGCCCCACGCCTTGATGGTGAGTTGGTCTCCAAGGCGGGTGTTGAGTTTCATGATTTCCGTCACGCTGTCGGCGCGGCCCTCATGGCCATTGCACGACAGTGTGATGTGGCACGGGAAGTGGCGCGCACCACGGGCCAGCAAGGCAGCCGGACGCGCGTGCAGGCCCATCGGGTTGGGAATGGTGACCGTGGACTGGGCATCGGGTTTGCCAGACACGTCTGCGGTCAGCGAGGAGGCCACTACAGGGCGGCCCTTGCCGCTGAGCGTGAGCAAGTTTTCCCGGGCTGCCTGTACATGGCCGTGCGCCTTGTGCACGAGCTCCATGCCAGCCGACTGGGTCAGCACCAGCACACTGATCAGGCTGCGCGCGTGGCAGGCCAGGTAGTCCATGTCGAATTCAATGAGCGGCTGTCCTGCCTGGACGGACTGACCTTCGCTTGTCAAGGGTTTGAAGCCTTTGCCCTCAAGGGCGACCGTATCCAGTCCAATGTGGATAAGAATTTCTACGTTCTCAGGTGTTTTCAGGGTCAGGGCATGTCCTGTTTTGTACAGCTGGACAATCTGCCCCTGTGCCGGGGAGAGGAGGACATTGTCAACAGGATCAATGGCGACGCCATCGCCGAGCAATCGTTCTGAAAAAACGGGGTCTGGTACTTTCTCTATAGGGACGACCGGACCAGTAAAGGGGGCCAGCAGTACCAGCTTTTCCGCTTGTGCGGCTTTGGTTTTTGAAGCCAAGGCAGGACTCCTTGTTGGTCGCGGATATGACAGAACGGGCACTGTTGCGCGTTCGGGAACCGGCCTGGCGCCCGCCTTGGGACGGTTATACGGGTCTCTTCCCTGAAACAGCACAGTCTATCTACGGATTGTCTACGGACGGGCAGCATTTTTCAGTTGCCAACGCAGCCCACAAAATCCGGATGATTCTACACAAAAAACGGCCGATGCGTACAGTTTTCGCCCGGAAGGTGGATCTGTTGGTTGTGGCGTTGTGTCGTCTGATCTGTGCGGCCTTGTCTGTTTTCTCTACGACTTTGGTTATCTGCGTTTTTTGGCCGTGGAAATTGTGACAAGGAGAACAACGTGAAGGAGCGCTACGGAACACTGGTGGGGCTGGGCTGCGAGCGTTTTTCATTGGGTCAGGCCGTCTGGCAAGACTGTCAGAACCTTCCGGGGTGGCGGGTGTTCCAACGCCAGAACTCCATTGAGACTCGTCCTGGTGGCGAAGAGGCAGATGTGATGCAGGCAGATGTGAAGCAGGCAGATGTGAAGCAGGCAGATGTAGAAGGAGGGGCAGTGCTGACAGGGGCGCTGGAGGTATTCACAGTGGCTGCGTCTGTTACTGGGCTGGCAGCCATGACAGCACCGGGGGCAGTCCCGTGGACCGATTGACATATTCCGCCGGGTCCAGACCACCGCTGCCGTTGATCGCCGGGGAGGAAGAGGCGCGTGCCGATGCCAGACTGCGCTCGCCAGGCGTGAGCCAGGTGTCGTCCACGGGAGCCCTGACCACTGCCTTGCCAGGTCAGCAGTTGGCAAACTGGTCTGAATCGTTGTTGGCGTTGATTTTCCGCCATCTGGCTCCAGCGGACCTGGCGCGTTGTTGTCGGGTGTGCAGCCGGTGGCACAGGGCTGCCAGTGATCGGGTACTGCAGGCGCATTGCTTTATGCAGCTGTACCCGGTTGCTCACCGGCAGCAGCTGCAACGGACGCTGGATGCCGGTCTCTCCCGTCACTACCTGCAGCTGTTGTGTGAGAGCAGTGCACCCGGCTGTGCGCACAGGGCTGGCCTGCTGGAACTTCTCGCCCGGGAGAGTCTGCCGTACGGGAGCCTCTTCCATGCCTTGTCGCAGACGTGGCTGCGTGCCGGGCGTTTGAGCTGTGACACTGTCGATTTTGCCAGTGCCGGGGACGCACCTTTCATGTATCTGGCGAACAGTCCGGATGGAAATTACCTTGCGGGTGTTGCGTGGAAACGGGGGGTGGGGCAGGGCGTTCGTATCCATATTTTGCGCTATGGCGGTTGCATCGTACGGCCGGTGGCCCAGTTCGAGGGTGCCTGGCATCCCCATCCCCATCCCCAGGGGCTGATGTTTGCCCCCGACAGTCGCAGGCTGCGTCTGGTCGATGCCACAGGGCAATTGCATGCCTGGCGGCTTGATGCTGATGGTCACTGGGAGAGTGTCGGTCATGGTCCCTTGTGGCCGGAGGCGGGGCGCCATGAGGTGCGAGCCATGGCAGCCAGTCCTGACGGTGAGTATCTGGTGGTGGAGGAGGGCGTTGTCGGGGTGTCTGTTTGCGGTCAGACAGCGGCGGGAGCCTGGCAGCAATATACCTGCTGGCGTTGGCGTTGGCAGAATGAGGGCGAGACCGACAGGCCTGCGCCGCACTCTGTGGATATCCGTTTCAGTCAGGATGGTCGGGCCTTTTTGCTTGCCAACAATCTGTTTGCCTGCGTCTGTCGGCGGGAGGGGCGCGACTGGCGTTGGTGTGCTCTGGACAAAATAGAAATAGCCTACAGAGGGGCGACTCTGGCTCCCAATGGTCTTGTGTTGGCCTTGTTTTCTTCAGATCGGGAGACCAGTGCTACTGAACGCCATGTGGTCGCACCGGGTGTGTTGCGGCTGTGGTCTTGTGCCCCGGAATGGGAGCGACAGCGACCTGAGGTGCCGCAGGAAAAACAGCAGGAAAAGCAACAGGAGAAACAGGAGCAACAGGAGCAACAGGAGCAACAGGAGCAACAGGATGGGGGCTGGGTTTGTTGGAGCGGTCGCTATACACGCGGTGCTGTCCGCAGGGACATGGCGGGTTTTCCCATGGCTTTCAGTCCTGACAGCAGGCAGCTGGTGTGCCCGTACGGCCTGAGCGAGAGTGATGAGCGTCTGTGTGTGCTGTCTGTCAACAAACGGGAAAACTGTCATGTGCGCGATGTTCTCTGGTTCGCGTCAGCGGTCGCCTGCCGGAGTGATCTGACACCCATCTGCAGCAGGCCGCAGTTCAGCGTCACGGGCCTTTATCTTGCTGCCGTTACCCAGCGCGGCGTGCAGATATGGGTGTGTGGTCCCGCCCGACACTGGCTGGCTGCGGTCTGGATCGACAGCGACAGGATGAGCATGTGCAGGCTGGCTTTTTCTCCGGATGGCTACCATTGTGCAGCTTCTGTGGGCATAGGGGGCAAGGTCACTGTCTGGGGGCCGGGCCCGGGGGGAACATACACTTGCAAACTGTCCCTGACTCTGGGGGTGCGCGTCCGTTGGTTGCGGTTCGCACCGGATGCTACGCGACTGGTGATCGTCTCCAACGATACCAGACTCCAGGCAGGTGTTGATGTCTATGGCAATGAGCTGCGTTGTCTGCGCCTGGCGCCAGACGCCAGCGGGGGGGCACGCGCTGGTCTGCCGGAGCCCGGGGAGCAAGGAGAGCCTTGTGCCACAGGGGGCGAACCCGCCCCTGACTCACTTCATCCTTGACCTGAGGTTGCTGACTTTGCATGTATCCCCCACTTCCCCGAAGGCGTCACTTGTCCCTGTCGCCGCAGGCGGGGGGCCTGTGTCGGGTTCCGGTCGAATGTCCTCGTTCCTGTCCCTGCACCCTGTGTCGTCTTCATCGGCGAAGATTGCGTCAGATGATGCCAGTTGGCACAACCGGTCGCTGGCAGACTGGTCTGAGCCACTGTTGGCCTTGATTTTCCGTCAGCTAAGGCCCGTGGACCTGGCTCAGTGCCGGGCTGTGTGCAGCCGGTGGCACAGGGCCGCCAGTGATCCGATGCTGCAGGCGCATTGTTTTATGCAGATGTATCCGGTTGATCACAGGCAGCGGCTGCAGCGGGCTCTGGGGGCAGGTTTTGCCAGCTCATGTCTGCGGCTCTGGTCTGGGAGTCGTGCGCCTGATGACACCCGGCGGGCCGGGCAGCAGGAACTTGCCGTCCTGGAGCGTCTGTCATACCGGAGGCTCTTTCATGCTCTGGTGCAGGCGTGGCGGCAAGCGGACCGCTTCAGCCGTGATGCCATTGATGAGGCTGGTTTCGGACATACGCCTTTCATGTATTTTGCGAGCAGTCCGGATGGACGCTTCCTGGTGGGTATTGCCTGGCAGTACGCTGTCGGCATGGGCGTTCATCTCTACATTTTTCGTTATGGAGAGGACGCAGTACGGCTGGTGAGCCGGATCGATGGCGCCTATAACCCCCGGGGAATGGTGTTTGGTGCCGACAGCCGCCGCCTGTGCATAGTTGACACCATGGGGCGGCTGCATGACTGGCAGCTGGATGCTCAGGGACACTGGGAGAGCGTCGGTAACAGCGTCTTGTATCCGACGGCGGGCGGCCTGCGCGTGTGCGGCATGGCAGCCAGTCCTGATGGCCAGTACATGGTGGTAGAGGAAGGCGAAATCGGGGTGTCTGTTTTCGGTCTGACAGCGGCGGGTGGCTGGCAGAAACAGACCTGCTGGCGCTGGCAGGAGGAGGGCGAGCCTGGTCTGGAGCGGCTGTCTCTTGCGGACATCAGCTTCAGTCGGGATGGTCAGGTTTTTGTGCTTGTGAACAATCAATGTTGCTGTGTCTGCTGGCGAGTGGGGCGCGACTGGCGCTGGAGTACTCTGGAAAAAACAGACGTTCGCTCTGGACGAGGTGCGGCCCTGACAGCTGATGGTTTGCAAGTGGCGTTGTTTTCCCCTGATCGGGCACAGAGGGGGGCTGGACAGGGCGGCGTAACGGCGGGGCGGCTGCGACTCTGGTCTTTGGCCCGGGGAGCTGCGCGCCAGGGGCCCGGGACACAGGAGGGAGTCTGGGTTTGTGTCAGCAACCGCTGTACACGTGCTGGTGTTTTCTGGGGCGCTCACGCGCCTCCTGTGGCATTCAGTCCGGATGGCGGAGAGCTGGTGTGCCCGTACGGGGACAATGAGCGTGATGGCCGCCTGTGTGTGCTGTCTGTCAGTGCACAGGGAGCCGGTCATCTGAAAGATGTTCTTCAATTCCAGTCACCGGCCAGGAATCAGAGCGATCGGGATCCTGTCTGTGATACCCCGCAGTTCAGTGTCACGGGCTCTTGTCTTGCCGCAGCTGCCTGGCGCGGTGTGCAGATCTGGCAGCGCGGGGCCGATCTGCATTGGGTGGCGGTGGCCTGGGTTGGCAATGAGAGCTGGATTTTTCATGAGAGGATAGGCAGTTCCCTGCTGGCTTTTTCTCCGGATGGCTATCATTGTGCCGCCTCTGCTGGTGGGCAGGTCGCTGTCTGGGGCCCCGGACGCGATGGAAAATATCGCTGCAAGCTGTCGCTGGCGTTGGGGATCGATATAGGTCGGTTGCTGTTTTCGCCGGATGGCACCCGGCTGGTGGTCGTCTCCGATAAATTCAGCTTTCCGGGAGCCAATCATGACCATAACAAGGTGTACTGTCTGCGCCTGACGCCAGAATATCCAGGGGCGGAAGAGGTTGACTGACAGGTTCGGCTGGAGAAGGAAAGGGAGGCCGCTTGAAGGCTGCGGGGAGCCCGGGCATGGTCCCGTAGCTCTTTGGCATAAGGATCCGGGCGTTACGGGAAGCACTTGCCTTCGCTTGCTCTTGTGCCTGGCACCGCATGGTCGTTGCTTGTGTCGAGTGCTGACCGATATGCGCTGGAGTCACAGGGCGAGAGGGGAGCTCTTCTGAAACCTGACAGGCGCCGGGCATGATTCCAGTCTCCCTTTGAGGTGAGGGTATTTTCCTGTGAATAACGTACCTGCTTCTTGAGCTGCCCACCACATGGTCGTCGCCAGTATCAGATTCAGATCGCATTCACCCCTCCCCGTCTGCGCATCCGCAGTGAAGAAGGGTGAGATCACTGCCTGGGGACGGCAGCGGTGTCCGGCTCAGATGCAGGTTGCCTCTTTCTTTCAAAGGGTATGTCGTATGCGGTTCTCGCCAGATGGGACTCCATTGCTGCTGTGCGTTTGGCATCTGCCAGATCTGCATCACAATAATTCAATTCGCTCGCTCCAAAAGCCCTGAGAGCACGTCGGAACCTGAAAACAGGTTGACTCGTCTGTGGCTTCCTCCAGGAAGCCAGGGGGCCGGTACTCTCTGCGGGACCTGATGCACGCAGCGGGTGAGGCTGCAAGGGTGTGCAGCGCGGGGCGCTTGAACAGGCTCAGCCTGTCCTTTGTGCCTGCCATCAAAAGGGCTGCACCTGTGGCAGCTTGTGACCGGTTTGTCCGCCGGCACCTGTGAGTCTTGTGTCGTTTTTTGCAGTAGCGCGGTTTCCGCTGATCTTCCACCCTGCTGCGGTTTTTGTCACTGGCACAGCAACAGGAAAATCCGGGGCCTGGGCGCGTGCGGACCCGGCGGGCCTGGGCAATGGCCGGGTCTTGCGGCTGTTGTCGTCATTGTGGCTGCTGCCTTCTGACCTGGTGCGCGGCAAGCTCCGTCCTTCAGGGCGGGGAAGGATAGCGCGTCTCATCTCACTGGCACTATTCGCAGACCTGACGTATGCCCCATGGCTCAAGGGCGGGACACGCCCGGCTCGCCTGTGAAGTGAGCGGTGAGCTAATGCCGCCAGCAGCAACCCGCCGAAGCGACTCACAGGCGGCAGCGTGAAGCTGTCACCTGTGAGCGCAGCAGGAATCCCCGTCCTTCCGGGCGGGGAGGATGTCAATATGCGGCTGGCAGCAAACGGGAATGGGAGCCTTTTATCTTGTCGTTTCAGCCATCTCGGCAGGTGTACTGTGCAGGGTGTCCTGCTGCGCCCGGGACTTTTCGTCAAGAGTGCGACGCTGTGCTCCGCCGTCTGACCTGGGCGGCACAGGGACAGCCAGGGCCAGCACCAGGTCTGAGCGGGGTTCGCAGCAGCAGGGCAAAACGCGCCCATCAGGAATAAAAGCCAGCGGAGGCTCCCTGTTGTACTCTACCTGCCCTTCCACCAGCTGGAGCTGGCAGCTGCCACAGTAGCCTTGGCGGCATTGGTACTCCGTCTGGATATTCTGGGCTTCCAGCACCTCCAGCAGGGTTTCTCCCTCGCGCACATAAAAACTGTAGCCGTCCTGTATTTTTACTATATGAGCCATGGAAGAAGGTCCTCAGGCTGGCATGAAGAACAGGCTGACTTCCCGTGCAGGAGAGCGGGGGCAGCGTTTCACAGCGTAAATTCCCTGAAGTCATCGTGATGAACGTCGCTGTCAACCTGGCCGACCAGATAAGAGCTCACCTCGACCTCCTGAGGGGCGACCTGAACATGATCACTGTTGAGCCAGCTGTTCATCCAGGGCAAGGGATTTTGTTTGACCTCGAAAGCCGGCTCAAAATTCACGGCGATCATGCGCTGACAGGTGATGTACTCCACGTACTGCTCCAGTATTTCACGGTTCAGTCCGATCATGGAGCCGTCGCGGAACAGATAGGCGGCCCATTCTTTTTCCTGGCGTGCGGCTTCCACGAAAATCTGGCGCGCTTCTTCTTTCAGCTCCCGGGCTATTTCGGCCATTTCCGGATCGTCCCGACCGCTGGCCATCAGCTGCAACATATGTTGGGTGCCGGTCAGGTGCAGGGCTTCGTCGCGCGCAATCAGCTTGATAATCTTGGCATTGCCTTCCATGGTGGCCCGCTCCGCAAAAGCAAAACTGCACGCGAAGCTGACGTAGAAGCGGATCGCCTCCAGCACGTTGACCGAAACCAGGGTCAGGTACAGCTTTTTTTTCAGATCACGCAAGGACACAGTGACGGTTTTGTCCGGGAGCTGATGCCTGCCCTCTCCCAGGGTCTGGTACAGCTGTATGCCCGTGATCAGCTCGTCATAGTGGCAGGTGACTGCGGCCGCCCGGGACACAATGGCTTCATTGTTTACTATGTCGTCAAACACGCTGGTGGGCTCGTCCACCAGGTTGCGCATGATGTGGGTGTAGGAGCGCGAGTGAATGGTCTCGCTGAAAGACCAGGTCTCAATCCAGGTTTCCAGCTCCGCCAGGGAGGCAATCGGCAGCAGGGCCATATTGGGCGACCGCCCTTGCACAGAGTCCAGAAGGGTCTGGTATTTCAGGTTGCTGAGGAAAATATGCTGTTCATGTTCGGGCAGGTTTCTAAAGTCGCTGCGGTCACAGGACAGGTCCACCTCCTCCGGTCGCCAGAAAAACGACAGCTGTTTTTGAATGAGATGCTCGAAAATAGCGTGCTTCTGCACGTCGTAACGGGCCACGTTGACGTTCTGGCCGAAAAACATGGGTTCAGCAGTGCCGTCAAAAAGGTTTCGGTTGAATGTTGTGTAGGTCATGGTGGTCCCCGTTGTGTGTTCACCCGGCCGCAGTCAGCACGCCATCAGAAACGACAGGGCGGCAATCTGTGCCGGGCAGAAGCAAAGGCTCCCCGGGGGGGCGGGCCCGCCGGCTTGCGCACCAGGGCGGGCAGGCCAGGCACAGCCGCCCGGGGAACATATATGACTACGCAGGATGCCCACAGGCCAGGCCTTGCGGACACTTGTGTCAGTGCCTGCTACAACACACAGGCACCGCCAGCGCAGGCCTCATCACCCGCTGACCCCTCAGCATGCTGGGCATCGCCGGCACCGTCCCGGGTGTTATGGTAGTAGAGCGTCTTGATACCCAATTTATAGGCCGCCAGCAAGTCCTTGAGGATCTCCCTGACGGGCACCTTGCCTCCTTCGAAGCGGGCCGGGTCGTAGTTGGTGTTGGCGGATGCTGTCTGGTCGACAAACTTCTGCATAATGGCGACGAGGTTCAGGTAACCGGTGTTGTCCGGAATATCCCACAACAGCTCGTAGTTGTCGCGCAGCGTCTTGTAGTCCGGTACCACCTGCTTGAGTATGCCATCCTTGCTGGCCTTGGTGCTGATGTAGCCGCGCGGGGGCTCAATGCCATTGGTGGCGTTGGATATCTGCGAGGATGTTTCCGACGGCATGAGCGCTGTCAGCGTGGAGTTGCGCAGGCCGTCTTTCTTGATGGCCGCGCGCAGGCTGTCCCAGTCCCGCTCCAGCGGCACCTGGCAGATGTCATCGAGCTCTGTTTTGTAGGTGTCGATGGGCAACAGCCCCTGGCTGTACTGGGTGTCATCGAAGAATGGGCAGGGCCCCTGCTCCCGCGCCAGTTGGCAGGACGCCTTGAGAAGGTAGTACTGTATGGCTTCGAAGGTTCTGTGGGTCAAGGCATTGCCCGAGCCATCGGAGTAGCGCGCCCCGTTTTTCGCCAGATAATAGGCATAGTTGATGACGCCTACGCCCAGGGAGCGGCGTCCCATGGTGGCGTGCCGGGCGGCCTCGACCGGATATCCCTGATAGTCCAGCAGGCTGTCGAGTGCCCTGACCAGCAGATCTGCCAGTTCTTCCAGTTCTTCCAGGTTGTTCAGCGTGCCCAGGTTGAATGCGGACAGGGTACACAGGGCAATTTCGGCCTTGTCGTCGTGTATATCACGCAGCGGTTTGGTCGGCAGCGTGATTTCAAGACACAGGTTGCTCTGGCGTATCGGAGCCCGGGTCGGATCGAAGGCACCGTGGGTGTTGCAGTGGTCGACATTCTGCAGATAAATGCGGCCGGTGCTGGCGCGTTCCTGGGCAAACAGGGTGAAGAGGTCCAGGGCCTTGCATGTTTTTTTCCTGATGCTCTCATCCTGCTCGTAGCGGACATAGAGTTCCTCGAAACGCGACTGGTCCACGAAGAAGGCCTCGTAGAGATCTGGCACATCGCCTGGAGAAAACAGGCTGATCTTTCCGCCCTCTATAAGACGCTGGTACATCAGACGGTTCATCTGGACGCCGTAGTCCATATGGCGCGCCCGGTTCTCCTCGACCCCTCTGTTGTTTTTCAGCACCAGCAGACTTTCGACCTCGTAGTGCCAGAGCGGGTAGAACAGTGTTGCCGCGCCACCGCGCACGCCCCCCTGGGAGCAGGACTTGACGGCTGTCTGGAAGTGTTTGTAGAAGGGGATGCACCCCGTGTGGAAAGCCTCGCCGCCACGTATGGGGCTGCCCTGGGCCCGGATGCGGCCGGCATTGATGCCTATACCAGCGCGCTGGCTGACATACTTGACTATGGCGCTGGCCGTCGCATTGATCGAGTCCAGAGAGTCGTCGCACTCGATCAGTACGCAGGAGCTGAACTGGCGCGTCGGTGTGCGCACGCCCGACATGATGGGCGTCGGCAGGGAAATGCGAAAGTGGGATACAGCATCATAGAAGCGTCGCACATAGTCCATGCGTGTCGAGCGGGGGTAGCTGGCAAACAGGCAGGCACCGATCAGAATGAACAGAAACTGGGGGCTTTCGTAAAAGTCACCGGTCACCCGGTTCTGCACCAGGTACTTGCCCTCCATCTGTTTGACGGCGGCGTAGCTGAAGTTCATGTCGCGGTCGTGATCCAGAAACGCGTCCATTTCGTCCAGCTCGGCGCGGCTGTAGTCTGCGGCCAGGGCGGGATCGTACTTGCCGGCCTCAATCATCTTGTTGACATGGTCTGCCAGCCTGGGAGGTTCGAACTGGCCGTACGCCTTCTTGCGCAGGTGGAATATCGCCAGCCTGGCTGCCAGATACTGGTAATCCGGCGCGTCGCCAGAAATCAGGTCGGCGGCGGATTTGATGATGGTTTCGTGTATCTCTGTCGTTTTTATTCCATCGTAGAACTGGATATGGGATTTGAGTTCGACCTGGGACACAGAGACGTTTTCAAGGCCATCGGCTGCCCAGGTGATAACTCTGTGGAGCTTGTCAAGCTCGATGGTTTCTTGGCGGCCGTCTCTCTTGGTGACCTGAAGGTGCTCGTTCATGTTCTGTCGATTTCTGCAAGAAAAACTGGAAAGCCCGGGCCTGTGTCGGGGGACACAGGATGGACTCGCGTCCATTGAACCCGCGCAGGGACGGGGTCGCGCCTGAATTCTGTCCGGCACCGGGCGTGGCGCAGCCGGCGGCTGGGCAAGGGGCCCGCCCCGTGGAAACACCCGTGGAAACAGTCGGTGTCACAGCCGGCCGGCAGATGATACCGGGAGAACACATGGAGGAGAAGGTGCCAGGCAATATTTCGCGCGAACTCTTGCTGTGCTCCCGGGAGTGCGGGCCGATAGTGGCTTGAAATGGTTTCAGAAAAAAAGGCAAGGAATTTTTTGCAGACAGGCTGGTCGAAGGGGAGTCCGGGCCGGGAAGCAACAGGCTGTTCCTGTGTCTGTTCGTCTTTTTTCGTAAGGGAGGATGTCGCTTGTTACAGACATCGTCTTCAGAAGATCCGGTGCAGGAAGAAGTCACTGGTGTTGTACTTTTCGTGGGCGGCTGCGGCCCCTGGTGTGCACAGGCCTGTGCGTGTCTTCGCCAGCCAGGCGAGCTGACCCTGGTGACTGCCGGGACGGCTCATCAGGTGCGTACCTGCCTGGGTGGTCAGCGTCCCGATCTGGTTGTGCTTGACATGAGTCTGCCTGACGATGCCGGCCTTGAGTTCTATTGGCAGGTCAGGGCCGAGTCCAGCCTTCCTGTGCTGGCTTTGGTGTCGGGACCTGATGGGATAGATGAAGTGCGCTGTCTTGACCTGGGAGCCGACGACTGTATTGAAATGGGAGGTCCGGTCAGGGCGCGTGTGTTGCTGGCCCGCGTCCGGGCCTTGTTGCGCCGCCGTGCCGTCTCCGGGGGGCTGCGCAGGGTGCTGGGACCGCTGGTTGTGAATGCAGCGGCGCGGGAATTGTACGTCAGTGGCAGGCAGCTCAGCTTGAGCGGGTGCGAATTTGATTTGTTATGGTTGCTGTGTACCCATGCCGGGCAGGTGATGACTCGCGAAGATATTTTCAGAAGCTTGCGTGGCATCGCCTACAATGGGCGGGACAGATCCATCGATGTTCTCGTTTCCCGGCTGCGTTCCAAAATAGGTGATGATGCGCGCAAGTCACGGCTTATCAAAACCATTCGGTCGCGAGGCTATATGCTCGTCAACTACGCGTCCAGGTAATCTGGCGAGCAGTCTGCTGTGACTGTGGTAAGCTCAGCGTCCTGGAGCCGGGTCAAAACACCGCCAGGCCAGCACGCCGGAAGAAATGCGTTGCCCTGGTTTGTTGTCCGCAGGAGGGTCTATCCTCGGGCAAGCTCCTTTTCCACAGCTGTTCGGAACACCGTCATGATCAAAAAGAATGGCCGCTCTGGCTGGTTCCCCGCGTCTGTACGCCGCGTGCTGTCCCTGTATCTGGGGGCCTTGCTGCTCGGCGGTTGTTCGCCAACAGACTCGCCTGCCACCACGGCCTTGCCGGAGGCAGAGATTGCCTGGGAACGTTTCACGCTGCCCAATGGGCTGACAGTCATTGTCAACGAAGATCACAGGGCCCCGTTGGTGGCCGTCAACCTCTGGTACAAGACTGGCTCAGGCAACGAGGCCCCGGGTACCCGGGGCTTTGCTCACCTGTTCGAGCATCTGATGTTCCAGGGGTCGGAAAATTATCAGGATGAGTTCTTCATTCCGTTTCGTGCGGCAGGCGCCACAGACCAGAATGGCACCACCAACAGCGATCGGACCAACTACTTTCAGACCGTGCCCCGTCCCGCTCTGGATATGGCCCTGTGGATGGAGTCTGACCGCATGGGGCATTTTCTCAGTGCCATCAGTCAGGAGCGTCTGGACGAGCAGCGCCGGGTAGTGAAGAACGAGAAGCGTCAGTCCGAAAATCGCCCTTATGGGCGTTTGTGGGGGCGCATGGCTGAGCAGACCTTTCCCCAGGGGCATCCCTATTCCTGGCCGACGATTGGTTACATGGAAGATCTGGACGCAGCTGATCTCGAACAGGTCCGCCAGTGGTTTGCGCGTTGGTATACGCCCTCCAATGCCGTGCTCGTTCTTTCCGGTGACATTGACCGGCAGCAGGCCCAGGAGAAGGCCGAAAAGTATTTCGGCGATATTCCGGCCGGTCTTATGCCTCCGGAGCGCCTCCGCACCTGGATTGCAGCCAGAACGCAGGATAAACGGGACAGCTTTCAGGACAGGGTTCCGCTCGCGCGTCTGGTCAAGGTCTGGAATGTGCCGCCCGACGGTACACTGGCGGCTGAGGAATTATCCCTGGCGGCCAGCGTGCTGGGTGATGGGCGTAACAGCCGGCTCTACAAGCGCCTGGTCATAGATGACAAGCTGGCGGTCAGTGCTGGTGCTTTTCTCTACGCGCGGCTGCTGGCCGGGCAGTTGATTGTCTCGGTGGATGCGCGTTCTGGCGTGTCCCTGGCCGACGTGGAGACGGCCGTGGATGAAGAAGTCGATCGTTTTTTGCGGGAGGGCCCAACGGAAGATGAGCTCAACCGGGTGCGCTTCAGTCAGGCGGCGGCTTTTGTGCGCGCCACTGAACAGGCCGGGGGACTGGGAGGCCGGGCTGACATCCTGGCACAGGGCGAGGCTCTGCACGCTGACCCTGGCTTCTACAAGACCAGCCTCAACAGGATGAAGGCTGCGACCCCTTCCAGCGTACGCTCCTGCGCTGCGCAGTGGCTGGGTCAGGGGGCGTATATTCTGGAGGTTACGCCCTTCCCGGAATACAGTCATGCCCAACAGGGGGCGGACCGTCGTCAAGTGCCTGAGGTGGGGCAGGAGATGACCATGGCGCTTCCCAGGCTGGAGCGTGCTGTGCTGGATAATGGACTCAAGGTGGTCCTGGCCCGGAGGTCATTGACGCCTGTCGTTCAGATGGGGTTGCATTTTGACGCAGGGCTTGCGGCGCATGGTGACAAGCCCGGGTTGCCGGGGTTGACTCTGGCCATGCTGGATGAAGGCACGAGCCAGCGTGATCACTTGAGCATAGCGTCCGAGCTGGAAGCCCTGGGGGCCCGTCTGGAAACGGATAACAGCCTGGACAGTTCCAGCGTGTATCTTGATACCCTGACAGTCAGTCTTGATCCGGCGCTGGCCATTTTTGCCGATGTGCTTATGGATCCGGTGTTCCCCAAAACCAGCCTGGAGCGGGTGCGCAGCCAGGTGCTGGCAGAGATCGCGCGGGAAAAGGCCAATCCGGGTGCTCTGGCCGGTCGCTTGCTGCCGGGGCTGTTGTACCCTGATCATCACGGCTACAACACGCCATGGAGCGGAACGGGCGTTCGCGCCTCAGTGGAAAGCATCACCCGGGAGCAGTTGGTCGGCTTCCGTAAGGCCTGGCTGCGTCCTGACAATGCCACGCTGGTGGTCACCGGTGACATCACTCTTGCGGCTCTGGTGGAGAAGTTGACGGATGTGCTGGGTGAGTGGAAGGTGCCGGACAGTGCCCCTCCGCGCAAGCCGCTGTCGTACGTCACGCCGCCGTCCCGTTCTGCTGTTTACCTGGTGGACTATCCCGGGGCGCAACAGACGGTCATTGTTGGCGGCCAGCTGGTCATTGATGGCAAAGATCAGCGTCGGTTGGCCTTCGACCTTGCCAATGACATTGTGGGTGGGCAGTTTGTGTCCCGCATCAATCTCAATCTGAGAGAAGACAAGGGCTGGGCTTATGGCGCCGGCAGTCAGTTGCGCCAGGCGCGCAGCCAGCGTCCCTGGCTGGTAACGGCGGCTGTTCAGGCTGACAAGACGGCCGCTGCCCTGACCGAGTTGCTGAAAGAGCAACAAGGTTTTGCTGGTGACAATCCCCCCAGCCAGCAGGAGCTGGAGCAGGCCCGGCAGCACAGGATTCGCCGTCTGCCTGGCAGTCTGGAGACCAATGGTGCCCTGCTGGGAGCCATAGAAACGCTGGTCAAGCAACAATTGCCCGATTCTGATTTATATGACTATGTCCATAGAGTCCGGAGCTTGTCGCTGGATGAAGTGCAACAGATTGCGCGAGACTACATGGCACCTGACAAAATGATCTGGTTGTTGGCTGGTGACTTGCAGCGTATCAAAAAGCAACTCAAGGCAGCCGGATTGCCAGAGCCTCAGGTTCTGGACCAGAGCGGCAAGCCGGTGGTGGGCCGTCCTTCAGAATCCTGAAGGGGGGAGCAAGAAAAGGGCAAGAAGAGCAAATGGGCAGAGGGAGGCGCCCGGCTTCATGTCGTGTCCGGGAATCTCCTGTCTCATGGCAGGAGGGGAGCCGGGGCCACAGATCTTTGGCTGGGCGCTTTTTCCCCGGGGTGATCCTGCTGTGACCTTTTGTGCGGCAACGCCAGCAGAGGCTGTCCGGGGACGGTCTTGCGCCGGGCTTTGCATGACTCTTTCGCAGTCGTGTTTTTATGTGTTTTTGTGATGCGACTATTCCTGCTTGTTGAATTTATCAGGCTGCTGATGCTGTCTGTGACCTTTTGTGCGGCAACGCCAGCAGAGGCTGTCCGGGGACAGTCTTGCGCCGGACTTTGCATGACTCTTTCGCAGTCGTGTTTTTATGTGTTTTTATGATGCGACTTTTCCTGCTTGTTGAATTTATCAGGCTGCTGATGCTGTTATAGAAAGCTGATGCTGTTATGGGAAACAGTGCACTACAGGAGGAAGTCTGCAATGCCCAAACTGGGACTGCTTTCGTGTGAGACCAGGCCTTCGAATAACGGACAACCCTGCCCCTCCTCTGATGTCGCCCTGGTCAACATGATGGAGGAATGTGATCCGGGTTTCTGGCAGTACTGTGTCTATCGTTGCAGTAGCGGCGATGTACCTTTGGCTGGTGACCACTGTGATGCCTGGATTATCAGCGGCAGTCGTGCCAGCGTGTACGATGACGAGCCATGGATTGCGCGCCTGAAGCAATGTGTGCAGCACCTGGCATCACAAAAAGTGCCGATGGTCGGCATCTGTTTTGGTCACCAGCTTCTTCATGCCGCGCTGGGCGGGCAAGTGGTCAAGGCGCCGCAGGGTTGGGGTGTGGGTGCCTACCCTATAGTGGCGCGCAGCCGGCTGGCCAATTTTTGCGCTGGAGACACCATTCGGCTCTTGTCTTTGCATCAGGATCAAGTGGCGTCCACGGCAGAGGGTTTTGCTCTTCTGGCTGGTAGTGACTTCTGTCCAGCCGGGATCACGCGCAAGGACGCGATTCTGACCATGCAGGGGCATCCTGAATTGAACGAGGCCGATTTTCTGGCTTTCTGGAAGCGTGAGCGCCGTTATATAGGTGAGCTTCGGGCACAGCGGGCTCTTGAGCACCTGGGGCAGCCGGACGACCGGCAGCAGGTGCGTCGGTTTCTGGCGAACTTTCTGCGTACCGGTTGTATGGAGGCCTCTTCATGGCATTGAGATAGCATTGGGTGTCCTGATTCTGGTCGGCTGGGGCGGCAGTAAAATCTGAGGTCGTTGCCCATGGCGTTGAGTGCCTGGTGCCGGGTGAGAGGCTTTGTCCCGGGCAGGTCCGCTGGCTGGCCGGGGTCGGGCTGCGCAAAGGGTCCTGGTTCCTGCGTTCGGGCCTGCGGACGTACCAGCACACAAAGGGCGACAGTGGTGCGATAATGGCGGTTGTCCGCTGGTGTCGGTGACGTCAGGCAAGCCTGCCTGGCGCGCGCTGTTCTTCGTCTTTCTCTTCGTCTTTCTCTTCGTCTTTCTCTTCGTCTTTCTCTTCGTCTTTCTCTTCGTCTTTCTCCTCGTCTTTCTCTTCGTCTTTCTCTTGCGTTTTACGTCTGATGTTTTTCGTCCATTGTCTTGTTTCACCGGTCGCGTGATTCTGTTGTGGCGTTTTTTTGTTGGCGATCCTGGCGGGTGTCAGCAGGTTGACGAAGTTGGTGGTTTGTGCCTTAACTTGAGGTTAAGCACGCCGGTAAGGAGTGCGTCACTCTTCCTCTCTTCTCGTGCAGCTGTTCGACCCGAAAGAGTTACTGTTAAACATGGACGGTTGGCTACTATGGGTGACTCCAGTCGTGTTCTGTTGCTTGAGGATGATCAGCAGCAGCGGCAGCAACTTCGGACGATTTTCGAATTTATTGGCTATGATACGGTAATTTTGTGTTCCGGTGGCTGGGAGACGCGGATTGGCGTCGCCCCGGAAGGCTGTCTTGCTGTTGTGGTGGGACGTTCGTCCCGGACCATGGATGTTCTTCGACAACTCAATCGCCAGTGCCCGGGGCTTCCCATCCTGGTCAATGGCACTTTTGATACGGGTACGCTGCCTGGTAATCTGAAGCGGCAGGTGATAGGCACGCTGAGCCAACCCCTGGCCTATGGACAGATCGTGAGCGTTTTACACCTCGCACAGATTTATCGGTTGCAGTGTCGTCAGGGGCAGGTTCTGTTGGAGAACAGCAGTGTCAGTCTGTTTCGTGGTCTGGTAGGCAACAGTCGTGCTGTCCGTCATCTGCGGGCACTGATGTCCCAGGTGGTGGACAAGGATGTGGAGATTCTGGTCACAGGGGAGTCGGGTGCCGGCAAGGCTGTGGTTGCACATAATCTGCACTGTCATTCTTCGCGCAAGACTGGGCTTTTTGTTCCCGTCAGCTGTGCTGCCATCCCGGAAGACCTTCTTGAAAGTGAGTTGTTTGGACACGAAAAGGGGGCTTTCAAAGGTGCCATAGCCGAACGCAAGGGCCGTGTTGAGTTGGCAGAGGGCGGCACTTTGTTTCTGGATGAAGTGGGCTCCATGCCCCTGGCTATTCAGCTCAAACTGCTGCGTGTGCTGGAGGAAAAGAAGTTTGAGCGTATCGGTGGCTCTGTCTCCATCAACAGTAATGTCCGGGTAATGGCAGGCTCTCGTTGTGATCTGGAGGCGCTTGTGGCCCAGGGGCGATTCCGTGAAGACCTCTATTACCGACTGAACCTGTTTCCCATCGAAGTACCTCCTCTGCGCCAGAGGCCTTCTGATATTCCATTGATAATCAATGACATTCTCAATCGAATGGCCTGTGAGAAACGGAGTGGGGTGCGTTTTCATTCTTCGGCTATGCTGTCCCTGTGCCGTTATGGCTGGCCCGGAAACCTGCGTGAACTGGTCAATCTCGTGGAGCGGTTGGCCGTCATGTATCCCATGAGCATTGTGGGTATTGATGAGCTGCCGGAACGGTTTCGCGTGGAAGAGAGTGCCGGGGAAGGGGACGCTGGCAGAGTGTCGTCTTTTTCGGGAGCCATGCAGTCTGGAGGCCTGGGCGGGCTCGATGAGCTGGCGGTTCTTCCGGTCGATGGCATGGATCTCAAGCAGTTTCTTGCTGATCTTGAACGTCGTCTTATCCGTCAGGCGCTTGATGACTGTGGCAATGTGGTGGCGCGTGCTGCCGACAGGCTACGTATCCGCCGGACAACCCTCGTTGAAAAAATGCGCAAATACGGTTTGAATCGCTATGAGTCGGCTGATAATTCTTCTTCTCTTTCTTGAACTGCTGCCAGGCGTGATGCTTTCGGCCAGTGCTGAGGTGGCAGCTGTCGACCCGGTTGACCCGGTCGCGGAGCGTCCGCTCGCTGACAAGCTTGAGTCCGGATCTGCTGCTGCAGTGTCCGGGGCGGCGGTGCGTCAGGAGCCAGGTCTTGGGGATCTGGTCAGGACCCTGTTCTCTTTTCTTGCTGTTCTTGCTCTTCTGTTTGCTGGTGCCTGGTGGTTGAAGCGCTGTCAGCCTGGGTTGGCCCCCGGTCAGGGAGGCTTGCAGATAAAAGGAGCGCTGTCGCTGGGGGGGCGTGACCGGGTTGTCGTTGTTCAGGCTGGCGAGCGTCAGTTGCTGTTGGGTGTATCTCCGGGAAGGATCATGATGCTGGGTGAATACGAGCAGTTGCTGACACCCGAGCCGCCGCGCGAGGATGCTGTTGACCGCTTTCGTCAATTGCTGAAAAGGGGCTGATGCCAGTGTCTGGCAAAGACGTCCGTCCCGTTGTCGGCCATTGTGTTTCTTCTGGTTTTTCTGGCCGCTGACGCCTGGGTGTGGCGGCTTCATTGTTGGCTGTTGTTGAGGTTGTTTTATCTTGTCGTGGCGGTGTTTTTTCGTGGTAAGGCGGCCTGTCCCCGGACAGTTTTGCTGAGGCCTTGCGGTTCTCCGGTGTTTTGTGTTGTGGCACAGAGGGAAGGTCTGGATCAATAGCGTTTAATCTCGGTCGTGAGCACTGTGGATCATAAGGGACTATGAACACAAAACCTGTAAGAGTGATTGCACTGGCCAGTGGCAAGGGCGGTGTGGGCAAGAGTTTTCTGACATTGCATCTGGCTGAGGCGCTGGCCCGTATGGGGCGGTCTGTTGCGATTCTGGACGCTGATCTTGGGCTGGGCAACATTGAGCTGATGGCCGGCGTTGCGCCCCGGCACACGCTGATGGACGTGTTGTCCGGTCATTGTACTCTGGAGGATGTCATTCTGGAGGGCCCGGTCGGGATCCAGATTATTCCGGGGGGGCGCCGTTTGCCAATCCTGTCCAGGCTGGACACCTTGCTCGTGGCAGGGATGATTCAGGCCATGGACAGCCTGGCTGGCAAGGTTGATTACCTGTTGGTTGATACAGCAGGTGGTTTGTCGCCCATTGATCTGCAACTGGTGCAGGCGGCAGGTGAGGTGCTTGTTGTCCTGACGGCGGAGCCTGTCTGCCAGCTGGATACGGCAGATTATATCAGGGTGTTGCGCCAGCACTGTCGTATTGAAAGCTTTGGCATTCTCACTAACATGGTTCGGCGTCAGCGGGAGGGACATGCGCTGATGCAGACACTTCAGCACCGGCTGGGGTTTGATCTGGACCTGGTGTTGCATCATTGTGGTCAGGTGCCCTTCGAGCGCAATGGGACAGAGCCGGGGTTTCTTTTTACAGGTGCTGACAGGGAGCAAAGCTGGCAGGAGTCCAGAGTGCTTCGGTCCCTGTCCATGCTGGCGGTTACTCTGGATCGCTGTAGACCCAGAGAGTGCTCGTCAGCGGGTATGCGCTTTTTTCTCGAACAGACCCTCAGTGCAGGAGGCGGCAAGGCATGGAAGCGCTAGCCCACAAAATCAGTGAGACCGGTGAAACCAGTGAGGTCCGTGAGGCCAGTGAGGCCAGTGAGGTCCGTGAGACCAGTGAGACCAGTGAGACCAGTGAGACCAGTGAGGTCCGTGAGACCAGTGAGGTCCGGGACAGTCACAGTAAAGCCAAGCTGGCTGACCGGCATAAAATGGTGGAGAAGCATGCCGGGTTGGTCAAGCGGATTGCCTGGCACCTGTCGGCCAGAATGCCTTCCTGTATTCAGGTGGATGATCTTGTGCAGGCCGGTATGGTGGGGTTGCTGGAAGCTGCCGGCAAATACGACAGTGACAAGGGAGCCAGTTTTGAGACCTTTGCGGGTATCCGTATCAGGGGGGCCATGCTTGATGAAATCCGGCGCGGCGACTGGGGGCCTCGCTCTGTGTACCGTAACGCACGCAGGGTGAGTGAGGCTGTACAGGCGGTAGAAGCGAAAGTGGGACGGGATGCCAGGGACTCTGAAGTGGCAGCCCAGATGCAAATATCCATGGTGGAGTACGTCAGGATTCTCAAGGACCTCAAGGGGTGCCGTCTTTTCAGTTTTGAAGATATGAATGAGGGTGAGGAGTGCCGTTTTCAGTACTCTGGCGTGGCACGAAAACCTGATGCTGACTTGTATAGTGATCGCTTTCGCCATGCGCTGATCGGCGCCATTGAGTCTCTTCCTGAGCGAGAGCAGTGGGTTCTGACATTGTATTATGACCAGGAGCTGAATCTGAAGGAGATTGGCAAGCTGATGGGAGTGAGTGAATCGCGGGTCAGTCAGATTCACAGTCAGGCGGCCCTGCGTCTCAGGGCGGCCCTGCAGCATTGGAAATAGGGCGGCAGAGCGCAACTTCGGGCCCTTCCTGTACGGCGTCAAAAGCAGCTGGAGGGGCAGGGCAGGCCGGCAATACGGGAAATCAGGCGAGCCGGACTTCCAGGAAACAGTGTCATCAGGTAAATGCTGTTTCCCCTTTCGGCTCCCAGCCGGTCTTTCACATAGCGGACGAGCGGTCTCTGGCGCGGGGGGAGACCGAAGTCCTGGTAGAAGGCGCGTGCCAGGTTGATGATGTCCCAGTGGGCGGCGGTCAGGGTAATCTGCTCCAGATGTGCCAATTGCTCGGCGGTTTCCTTGTTCCAGTCCTGCTGGTGAAGCAAGTGTCCGTCCGGGTCGAGGGGGGGCAAGTTTTTCATCATGTCCGGGTCTGCAGAAATCGGGCTCAGAACCAGCTGAGTGTCCGTGAATGTTGTTCCGTCAGAGCGACAAAGCCATCGTAGTCGATCAGAGTCACCCAGTCTGGCAGAAGGTCCAGCAGGGCGCGGGCCTGTGCGTCCTCTTGCAGGCAGAAGATCTGGTTTTCTTGTGCCACAAGCTCCAGGCGAGCGGCCCCCTGACTTCCTGTGACAAGTGTCGTGACGCCCTCCTCCAGGAACAGCAGAACATCTCCATGCGCCAGACTGGTCAGAGCAAGGTTGAGTGCCTGGTGGTGCGCTCCCTTGTTGATGGTGTGTAAGGTACTCAAGCGGGTGATGTCTCCTGGTGTCGTCGGCAAAGGGGGACGCGAGGGCGAGCTGGTCGCGCGCTTTTGAGTCACATGTTACCGAATATTTTTTGCCCTTGCGGAAGTTCCATTGGTCCATAGGCTCCCGGGAACACCGGGAACACCGGGAACACCGGGAACACCGGGAACACCGGGAACGCACTGGGGCTGTCCAGAAGCGGCTGGTGTCCTGCGCG
>Ga0209020_1000701_pt1 | contig 40115 bp, 19 predicted proteins | sample PinacodermBB_FD_187298 | JGI IMG/M metagenome (GOLD analysis project Ga0209020, IMG submission 187298) | Host-associated microbial community of the marine sponge Aplysina aerophoba from Gulf of Piran - sponge pinacoderm, lysed by bead... | ecosystem: Host-associated > Porifera > Sponge >... | reverse complement strand
TGTCCGGCATCTCACCAGCGAGAACAGCAGGACACTGGTGCCTGATCTGGAGCCCTTGTTGGAACCCCTGGTGGGCGACCTGGGCCGGTTGGGGACGGCTCTTGGGGTGCCGGAATCGAGACTCGCTCAGCTCAAGGAAGGGGGGCTTGCACCCAGTAGGGAATGGGAAAAAGGGTTTGTCACCGCTGTTGTGTGCAGTGCCCTCGCCCGCAGGCGAAGGCTGATGCCATCAAAACCGGAGCTTACCTACGAGGAGTGGATGAACCTGCTGGCCAGGGCCGGTGCTGGTATTGACCTGGAGGGGGTGGCCGACACCTGGCGACTGGAGTTGCCGCCGGGCCACGACAGCTGGCGTTGCTATCAGCGTTATGTTGTCGGTCGTGTTACCACCGAGCTGATGTATGGGCGTGAGTGGGAGCCGAATAAGCCTATACCGCTGCACCAGGTCTGGACCGCGTTGAGTGCCTATGCCAGTGATTTATCTTTTTCGCAGGCACTGGATGACGGCATTGATCTGCGCAGCATTCTTGAAAGAGGTCTTTGGGATTATGCCGGTCTGTTCAGCCTGGTGAAGCAGGTGACGGCTCAGGGTGATGACGGCTATTGTCTCAGCGATTCAACCTTGGGTCGCCTGATTCGCTCCCGATTGGCGCCCGAGCCCGTTTTACTGCATCTGCTACGGTTGTACCGCTCCGGGCCGTCTGTTGCGCAGACCGATTCCCGGCGGTTGAGTCCTGCAGACCTGGCGCAACTGTCGCTTGCGGACGGTGCGGAGCTGGATGCTCTGGACATGGCCGTTGCGCTGGGCGTGGGTGCTGTGCCGATCTCCCGGGAGCGGGGACCGGACGCGCGCTCGCGCGCCGCGTGCATCTGGCAGCGCATCTACAGCCGTTGCCCCGGGTTGGAAACCGGGCAGCTGGTGAAGGTGTTCGTGCAGTTCCGCAAGCTGGATCTGATATACATACTGGCACCTCAAGTCTTGTGGACTCTGGGTCAAGGCGACTCGCGACTTGAGCAGTCTGCCAGTGCGTTGCCACCCCGGATGGCGCAGTTCATTCGCCTGAGCCAGGAACTGCCTCATTGCGGCAGGCTGGTGGACGAATTCATCCGCTTGCATAACCTGGAGCAGCAGCCGGGTTTTTGTGTTCTGCCAGGCAAAGCGCCCCATTGGTGTCTGTTGAACTGTCTGGCGCTGGATCTCCGGCTGCTGGAAGCCTGGAGCCGTTTTGCGCCTGCTGAACACTTGTCGACTCTGGAAGAAGGCAATGGAGAGACGGCAACAGGCTGTAAGGGTGACTGTGGTCCGGATGACTATCGTTGTCCGATTTCACTGGCCTATATGGATGACCCGGTAGCCCTTATCTGGAAACAGGGTGTCAGGCACTTTTTCAGCGAGAAATACTTGAGGCAATCCCTGGCCATAACGGGGCATTTCCACCCGCTGACACGTCAACCCCTGTCTCTGGATGATATACCGCCGGTGGATAAGCAGCACCTGAAGCATATTCATGCGTGGCGTGTAAGCCATCCTGAGGAGGAAGAGGATGGTAAACCCTTTGTGCCCCCCTGCCGCCAGCAACTGGCGCAAGCAGACTCTGACGAGAACGTTTTCGCCACACCGCCGGAATGAAGAAGCCAGTCTGCTGACGAATGCATTCTGCTGTAACTCTGGACGATTTTTCGCCATGCAAAACACCAGCCCGAGCGCCGTTTGTGGCGCCTTGACATCGCCTGGCGCACTGCCGCCAGCTACCGTATCACGCCCTGGCAGGCAGGTGGCAGAGGGCAACAGACAGCCGGCTGCGATCAGGCCCCCGCTGCCGGACAGGGCCCTGGCCGGCCGACGGGTTCACCCGCTGCACACGGCTGCGGCAGACACAGTGCCGGACCGGCAGGCACTGTGTGAGCTCTTGTATGAGCTGGCACCCGCCCCCGCCGCGCTGGGCATTGCGCTGGGTGTGCCGCCCCGCAGACTTCTGGCGGCGCTGAGCTGGTGTGATCGTAATTCCTTCCAACAAGTGGGTGCGCTGCTGCGCGCGGCCAGGCTGCCAATCCCTGTGCATGAGCTGGCTGGCCGGCTGGACAGAGGCTGCGTGCGTGCCACCCAGGTTGCCACGCAGCTCAGATCACTGGCTCAAGACCGCAAGGTGTATTGGTTGTATTCCCGCGACCAGCTTTTCTTTGATGAGCTGGTGTCTGTGCTCGCCCCCCTGGCCGGCGATCCTGGCTGGCTGGGCGCAGCCCTTGGCGTACCGCCAGCCCGGCTTGCCCAGTTGCGCGTGCAGGCAGCGCCCCCCGACCGGCGTCTGGCAATAAGGACCATGGTTGATGAGGACATCCTGCAACGGCGCCGTTCGTCACTGCCCGCGCGTAGCTGCCGTCAGTGGCTGGATGTCCTTGTCCGGGCCGGCGTAGCGGGTGAGGCTCTGGCGTGGGTGGCACAGCGCTGGCAGCTGGAGGTGCCGCCCGGCTACGGCAGCTGGCATGGCTACAGGCAGGCCCTGGCCGATACTGTCGCCGATGCGCTGATGGCAGGCGGTCAGCAGGCGCAGGAGACCCGGGTGCCGCTGTGGCAGGCCTGGGTTGTGTTGCGCGATCACATCGAGCAGCCTGGCTGTGCGCTGGCGTTGGGGCAGGCCCCTGACCCGGAGCTGTTTACGCCACAGGAATGGCATCAGGTGGGCCTGTGCGCTCTGCTGACGCATGCGCAGTCCCTGGGGGAGGAGGGCCAACACATCAGTGGTTCGACCCTGGCGCGTCTGGTCCGCTCCCGCTGTGTGCCCCTTCGGTTCCGGGGGAGGTGGCAGTGTCAGCCGCCTGCTGCGCCAACGGCTTCCCGCCGCTTGCATCCTTCTGATCTGCCCTGTCTGGTGTTCGGGGTGGCTGAGGCGGGGCGGCAGGCACTGGAAATGGCAGCCTTGCTGGGGGTGGGTGGCCTGGATAACAGTCGGCAATGGTTTGGCTCCAGTGCTGAGGGGCGCGCCCTGTTGACCTGGCTGCGTATCAGCCGGCGTCTGCCCGGCCTGGAAACAGGACACCTGGTACGCTTGTTTGGCCTGTTTGACAAGAGGCCGCTGCTGGAAAAGCTGACCGGGACTTCAGACGCGCATCAGCCACTGGCACCAGCCGGCAGCTTGCTTGCGGATCGCGCTATGGCCTTCAGTCATCTGGCGCAGGAGCTGTCCGGGCAGCCGGCCCGGGTCCAGCAGTTCATCAGCAGCCACCAGGTCGAGCAGCACGCCGGTTACAGGGTGCTGGCCTGCAGTGAACCCTGGTGGCGGCTGTTGAATGCCATGGCCCTGGATCCCCTGCTGCTGAAAGCCTGGCACCGGTCGGGTGACGATGGCGGGCCACCGCAACACAGAGCCAACGCCGGGCCGGTACCGGTCGTTGCCGTAGACGAAGAGACGCTGGAAAAGACGCCAGCCGGCTGCCCGCGTGACTACATCTGTCCGATTTCACTGGAGTACATGACGGACCCGGTTGGCATTGCCGAGGATAACGGCAGGACGAATTACTTCAGCGGGAGGCAGTTGATGCGAGCACTGACCGAACTGGGGCCTGTCCATCCGTTGACACGCCGTCCCCTGTTGCCGCAAGACGTGCCGGCTGTGGATCAGGCCCACCTGGTGCGCATCAATGGCTGGCGTGTACGACATCCCGAGCTGGAAGAAGAGGGCACAGCCTTTGTGCCGCCGGGGTACCAGGGAACCTGAGCCGCCAGTGCGGGTCCAACCTGTCGGGCTGGGCTCCCGCAGCGGTGGAGTCCAGGCGTTATTCTGTCGCGAATCCGGTCGCGGTGTCCCTGGAGAAATTTTTATGCAACCTTCCGTTTCTGGCATCTCTTCTGGTGCTTCAGCTTCGTTTCATGCGGGAACATCCCCGCAAACTGAATCTTTCATGCCGGTACAGGCTGACAGCAGCTCGCCGCAGATTCCTTCCGGTCGGGATCAACAGCGCTGTGCCGAAAGCTCCCTTGCCATCCGGACCATTCGTCCGCTCGCCAGCGAGGAGACCAGCTGTCCCGGCAAGGATGTGCTCAGAGCCCTGCTGCAGGGTATGAGCGATATGGAACCCCTGGGGCTGGGCATGGGGCTGGGCGTGTCGGCAGCTGTGCTGCTGGCCGATGCACAATGGACGGATGCTTTTTTCAAGATGCGCGGCCTGTTGCGCCTGACAGACTTTCCCCTGTCCCTCGAGCAACTGTCAGATGTGTTGGAACAGCCTCCGGTCCGCGCTTACGAAACAGCCGCGCAAGTCAGAGCCCTGGCCCGGTCCAGAGACGTGGACTGGTTGGTCGATCAATATGACCCCTTGTGTGATGAGCTTGCAAGATTGCTGGTGCCGCTGGCAGGCGAGCCAGAGATGGCGGAGCTGGCACAAACCCTTGGTGTGGCAGAATTTGAGTTTATGGCCATTGGCCTGCTGTTCTGCCGTGGTGACACGAAGCGGTGGAATACAGTGAAAGTCGCCCTGGATCGCGGCTTCGCCGGCTGGCAAGAGCAACAGCCGCCCCCCCGGACTGCCCGCACCTGTGGGGACTGGCTGGAGGTTTTCGCCCGGTCAGGTGCCAGTGCCGACGCCCTGCAGCACATTGCCCGCTGCTGGGAGCTGGCGCCACCATCGGGCTGCGCTGGCTGGACGGACTACTTGCAGGCGTTGCGTGAAAGTATCGCCACCCAGGTTGTGCGTGAGCATCAGCAACATCCTGACGCCCCGGTGCCGCTGCAACAGGCATGGATTCTGGTGCATGCCTATGCTGCGCGGCCCGCCTTTTCTCTGGCACTCGATGACGCCACCGATCCTTTTTCTCTGGAACCGGATGATCGCCATCTGGGCGGGCTGGTCAGTCTGCTGCGTCACGCACAAGAACGGGGGCCGCAGGCCAACAGCATCAGCTGGTCGCGTCTGTGCCGTCTGGCGCACTACGGCTGTGCGGACCCGTGTTTTGCAACGCGTGTTGAGCTGGCCCCACCCGCACCGGAAACCGTTTCCCGCCGCCTGCTTCCTGCGGATTTGCTGCGCCTGGTTGAAGAACCTTGTGCGCAACAGCAGGCGTGGGCAGCGGCCGCTGCTCTGGGGGTGGGTGCGCTGCCGGTGGACCCTGAGGCCCGGCGGCAGCAGGTTCCGGAGCGCGATGCGGCCCTGGTTATCTGGCGGCGTATCTACAACCGGGTGCCCTGGCTGGAAACAGGTCATCTGGTGCAGTTGCTGCGCGTGCTGGCCGGGGAACAGCGGATAGAAAAATTGACGGGCCATGCCGACAGCCGGTGCTGGCCTGCGGCCTTTGTGAGCGAGCATTCAGCGCGTGCCGCCCAGTTCCTGAACCTGGCACAAGTCCTTGAACAGCACCCGGAACGGGCGCAGGCATTCATCCGCATGAAGCATGTCAACCTGCGCCTGAGTTACCTTGCGCCCGTTGGCACGGCGGCCAGCTGGCGATTGTTGAACGGCCTGGCATTTGATCCCTTGTTGCTGCGCGCCGCACGCAGTTTCCTGAGCCCGGGCGGGCAGCCGCCATCGCTGCCGCTGGTTGCTGCTGCGGATGAGGATGGCCTGGAAAAGAATGCTGAAGGCTATCCCTGTGACTACGTTTGTCCGCTTTCCCGGGATTACATGGATGATCCGGTGGCCATCCTTGAGGGGAACGGCCGCAGGCGTTATTTCAGCAGACAGTGTCTGTTTGAATCCCTCATAGTGGCGGGGCCATTCAATCCGTTGACACGTGAGCGCTTGTCGCTGGAAGAGGTTCCCGCCGTGGATGTTGAACATCTGGCGCGTATTCATGCATGGCGCGTGAAGCATCCTGAGCTGGAAGAGGAAGGCCGTGCCTTTGTGCCACCAGGGCGTCAGGGAACTTGAACCGCCCGTGTGAGTCCAACCTGCAGGGCTGGACGCCCGTATGGGTGGCGTCCAGAAATTTTCCTGGCGAGAACCCGGTGGCGGTGACCCTGGAGTAATGTTGCTATGCAAAAAACGAATCCTGGCACTTCTCCGGGCGCTTTATTGCCGACTTGTTCGGGAACCTTGGCCAGACCTGGCGCGGTCGCGGCGACACAGGCACTGTGCCGCAGATTTCTCCTGACCGGGACCAGCCGTTTGTTGCGGCTCAGTCTCTTGCCATCAGGCGTGTTCGTCCCCGGACCAATCAAGCACAAAGCATCCCCGCCAGAGGCGTGGTGGATAAGCTGTTGTTTGGTGTGGACACAAGAAAAACAGAGCCCCTGGCGCTGGGTACAGGGCATAGGGTTGGCAGGTTGCAGGGAATTTGAGCAGCAACTGTGGATCCCATCCGCCGGGCTGCGCGCATGCATCGTTGTACGCGGGAAATAATCCTTGCGCAGACGACTACGATGCCCCTTGAGGAAATGTCATGCACAACACAAGCCGAAGTACCTCGCCGGCTGTTCCCTCTCCGCTTTGTGCGGGAACCGCATCGCAAGCTCCCCTGGTGTCGGCACAGACCAGGGAGGCGGTACAACAGCTGGCTGCCAGTTGCGATCAGCAGGCTGTGCCGGAACGCTCTCTTGCCATCAGGAGCATTCGTCCCCTGACAAGCCCATCACAACCTTGCCCTGGCAAGGATGTCATCAAAGACCTGCTGCGAACCCTGCCACCTGAAGTGGGCGAGATAGAGCCCCTGTGTCTGGGTATGGGGCTGGGGTTGTCGGCCCGGCTTTTGCTGGGGGGTAATGCAATATGGGCGGACGCTTTTCGCAGGATGCTCATCCTGCTGCGCATGGCCGATTTTCCCTTGTCCATCAACAAGCTGTCAGATGCGCTGGAACAGCCTCCTGTGCGTGCTTTCGAGGTTGCACAGCAGGTCAGAGCCCTGGCCCGCTCCAAAGGCGTGGACCGGTTGGAGGATCGACACGAACCCTTATGGATTGAGATGGCAAGACTGCTGACGCCGCTGGCAGGAGGGCTGGACGAAGAGCAGCTGTTGGTGGCTCTGAGGGCGGGGGTGCCAGGACAGGAACTGGTGTTGCTGCTTGATCTTATGGCGCTTCATTTTCATTTCGTGCGCAGTGACAGTGAGCGCCAGGATACAGTGGAAATGGCCCTGCATCGGAGTTTTGCCGCCTGGCGGGAGAAGGACAAAGTGCCCAGCTCGGCCCGCAGCTGTGAGGACTGGCTGGAGCTGTTTGCGCGGTCGGGTGCCAGTGCCACTACCCTGGAGTACATCGCCAGCCAATGGGAGCTGGTGCCGCCGACGGGCTGCGCCGACTGGGCGGATTACTTGCAGGTTCTGGGTGAAAGTGCCGCCACCAGGCTGTTGCGTGCGCATCAGCAACGGCCTGACGCCCGCGTCCCTTTGGGACAGCTGTGGCTTCTGGTGCATAACTACAGTCGGCAGCCCGCTTTTGCTTTGGCACTGGATGAGGCGACGGATCCCGATTTTATGGAGCCGGATTGTCGCCATCTGCATGGACTTGTCAGCCTGCTGCACCATGCGCAAGGGGAGACAGCAGGAGCCAAAAGCATCAGCTGGTCGAGTCTGTGCGCTCTGGCGCGCCATGGCTGTGTGGACCCGTGTTTTGCTGCCCGTATCGAGCAGGATTCTTCTCAAGAGCCAACCCGTTCCCGACGCTTGCGTCCTTCGGATTTGCTGTGCCTGGTTGAGGGGCCAGCTGCGCCGCAGCTGGCCTGGGCTGCGGCCGCTGTATTGGGGGTGGGTGCGCTGTCAGTCTGTTCCGGGCCGGATCACCAGAAGGTCCCTGTGCGCGACAGCGCTCTGGTTATCTGGCGGCGTATCTACAACCGGGTGCCCTGGCTGGAAACAGGACATCTGGTGCAGGTGTTGCGCTTGCTGGGTGGGGACGAGCTGGTGGAAAAATTGACGGGACATGCCGACCGTCACCGCAGGCCGGCGGCCTCAGTGAGCCAGCGTTCAGCGCGCTGTGCCGAATTTGTGGCCATGTTTGACGTGTTGCAACAGCAACCGGAATGGGTGCAGGCGTTCATCAATCTGAAGGCTGTGGATCAGCGCCTGAGCTACCTTGCGCCTGCGGGCACGGCTGAGAGCTGGCGGCTGTTGAACTGCCTGGCACTGGACCCCCTGCTGCTGGCAGCCTGGCGCAGTTTCGCGCACCAGAGCCGGACAGCGCCGCGTCCCCAGGCTGCGGCCCTGCACGAGCAGGGACTTGAGCAGGATGCCGAAGGCTTGCCGCAGGACTATATGTGCCCGCTTTCCAGGGCGTACATGGATGATCCGGTGGCCATAGGTGCAGAGAACGACTGCTGGCACTATTTCAGCAGACACTATTTGCTGGAATCCCTGCAAAGGGCGGGGCCATTCAATCCGCTGACACGTGCGCCCTTGACCCGGGAAGCAGTGCCGGCAGTGGATGAGGAATATCGGTCGCGTATTCGTGCCTGGCGTGTGGCCCATCCAGAGCTGGAAGAGGAAGGCAAGCCCTTTGTGGCACCAGGCAGTCAGGGAACCTGAGCCGCCCGTGCGGGTCCAACTTACAGGACTGGGCTCGCGCATTGGTGGAGTCTGGAATCGATGCGGTCGCGAATCCGGCTGCACTGCCCTGGAGTGGATTTTATGCAAAGAACAACATGGAGTGCCGTCTCGGGTGCTCTGTCCCTGACAGCTTCGCCCAGGTCACCGGAAACGGCGTCTGTCAGCCCGGCACAGGTCGATGCCGGTGTGCCACAGCTTCCTGCCAATCGGGAGCAGCAGCCTGTGCCGGATCGTTCGCTTGCCATCCGGACCATTCGTCCCCGGACCGGCCCGGCACACAACTGCCCTGACAAAGGGGCCGTCAAAAACGTACTGAGAAGCTTGCCTGCCGAGCTGAACGACATGGACCCCCTGTGTCTGAGTTTGGGGCTGGGGTTGTCGGCTCATCTGTTGCTGTTTAATCAAGACCGGATCGATGCTTTTGTCAGGATGCGCGGTCTGCTGCGATCGGCACGCTTCCCCTTGTCCATCAAAGACCTGTCAGATGCCCTGGAAAAGCCTCCGGTGTGCGCTGGCGAAATAGCAGAGCAGGTCAGGGCCCTGGCGCGGTCCAGAGGTGTGGACTGTCTGGCCAGTCGACGTGGACCTTTGTGTAATGCGTTCGCAAAACTCCTGGCGCCGCTGGCCGGCGAAGTAGACGAAAAGAAATTGTTGGAGGCTTTTGGAGCGGGTGCGCCAGAATGCCCACTTTTGTTGGAGCTCGATCTTGTGGTGCTCCGTTCTTTTTCCATGCTCGGTGACAATGAACGCTGGAATATGATGGAGGTCGTCCTGCATCTGGATGAGGCTGTCTGGAGAGCGCGAAACCGCCAGCAAAACGAAGAAGCACAGACGGCCCGCACCTGTGAAAACTGGCTGGAGTTGTTCGCCCGGTCAGGTGCCAGCGCTGATGCCCTGGCGCACATTGCCCGGCAATGGGAGCTCGAACCGCCGACGGGCTGCGCCGACTGGGCAGACTACTTGCAGGCGTTGTATGAAAGTATCGCCACCCGGGTGCTGCGTGAGCAGCAGCAAGATCCTCAGGCACCGGTCCTGCTGCAGGATGTGTGGCCTCTGGTGCATGGCTACAGTCAACGGGTTGCTTTCTCTCTGGCGCTCGATGACGCCACGCATGCTGGTGTTCTGGAGTCGGGGCATCGTCACTTGAGCGGGTTTTTCAGCCTGCTGCGCCATGTCAAGCAACGCGAGCATCCGGGAAACATCAGTTGGTCGACGCTGTGCCGTCTGGCGCATCATGGCTGTGCTCAGCCGCATTTTGCGGCCCGTGTACCGCAAGACCCACGCGAACCGGAAACCCTTTCACGCCGCTTGCGTCCTTCGGATTTGCTGCGTCTGGTTGAGGGACCTGATGCGCAGCAGCTGGCATGGACAGCGGCAGCAGTACTGGGGGCAGGTGCGCCGCCGGTGTGTTCTGAGCCAGAGCAGCTCAAGAGCGCGCGACAAGACAATGCCCTGACCATCTGGCGGAGTATCTACAACCGGGTGCCCTGGCTGGAAACGGGGCATCTGGTGCAGGTGTTGCGCTTGCTGGGTGCGGAGGCTGCGGTGGCGAAATTGACGGCACATGCGGACCCCCACCGCTGGCCTGCGGCCTCAGTGGGCGAGCAATCGGCGCGCTGTGCCGAACTGGTGGACCTGGTTGACGTCTTTCGCCAGCAACCGGAACGGGTGCAGGCGTTCATCACCTTGAAGGCTGTGGACCAGCGCTTTGGCTATCTTGCGCCTGCTGGCACGGCGCCGGGCTGGCGCTTGTTGAATTGTCTGGCACAAGATCCCCTGCTGCTGACAGCCTGGCGTAGTTTCGTCAAGCCGGAGCGGATCGGGCCGCAGACCCTGGCCGGTGCCGGGGAACCGGCATGGCCAGTGCCGGTCCAGGCCGCCGGAGCGAACCTGTGGATGGGTGGCGTGCGCACATCATCCGGGCACGCAGCCGACCGCAGTGGTCCCGCGCCAGATGTTGAGCAAAACACCGGTCCGGGCATCGCTTCAGGGGTTTCTTCAGGGGCTTTATCTCCGGTCCGCCCGGCCAGCCCATCGACAATGGCGTCTGTCATGCCGGCTTCGGCCGCCAGCAGCTTGCCGCAGATATTGTGCAGTCGTGCTCAGCAGCGCTTGCCGGATCCCTCTCTTGCCATCAGGACCATGGATCCGGCGACCGCAGTCCCTGACAGGGGTGCGTTGCTGGCCCTGCTACGTGACATGAGCGACATGGAGCCACTGCGTCTGGCTATGGGGCTGGGGTGGTCGGCGCATTTTATGCTGGCGAAGATCGGTTGGCTGGATCCTCTTGTCCAGGTGCGCGGCCTGCTGCGCCTGGCATCTTTTCCCTTGTCCCTGACGAAACTGTCAGCTGTTCTGGAAAGTCCTCCTGTGCGTGCCTATGAAATAGCAGCGCAGATCAGAGCCTGTGCCGCGGCCTGCAACACGGACCGGTTGGTCGATCGTGACACACCCTTGAGTGATGCCTGCGCACGACTGCTGGCGCCGCTGGCAAACAGGATGAGGACAGGGAAACTGGTACAGGCTTTTGCTGTGCCGAACCGCCATCTTGAGGCCATGAATCTCATTTTCATGCGCAGCAAGGCCGGGCGCTGGAATACAGTGGAAAGTGCCCTGGAGCAGGCCTTCGCCGCCGGAGAGCATTCAGGCCCGCCCTCAGCTGTCCGCACCTGTGAACACTGGCTGGAAGTCTTCGCCCGGTCGGGAGCCAGTGCTGACACCCTGGCGGCTGTGGCCCGGTGCTGGCGCCTGGTGCCGCCAGCCGGCTGTGCCAACTGGACGGACTACTTGCAGGCTTTGTGTGAAAGTACCGCCACCCGGGTACTGCGTGCGCAGCAGCAACATCCTGACGCCTCCGTCCCGGTGGAACAGGCGTGGCTTCTGGTGCATGGCTACGGGCAGCGGGCCGCTTTCGCTTTCGCACTGGATGAGGCGACAGATCCCGGGTTGCTTCTGCCTTGCGAACGGCATCTGGTCGGGCTGCTGAGCCTGCTGCGTCATGCGAAACAGCAGGGGCCGCAGGGAAACAGCATCAGCTGGTCGAGCCTGTGCCGTCTGGCGCAGCACGGCTGTGCGGACCCGTGTTTTGCGGCGCGTGTTGCGCTGGAGCCGCCCGCACCGGAAACCGTTTCCCGCCGCTTGCGTCCCTCGGATGTGCTGCGCCTGGTTGACGGGCCTGATGCACAGTCGGTGGCATGGATACTGGCCGCCGTGCTGGGAGTGGGCGCGCTGCCGGTTCGCCCTGAGTCAGAGCCACAGGTCCCGGTGCAAGACGCTGTGCTGGCGATCTGGCTGCGTATTTATCACCGGGTTCCCTGGCTTGAAACAGGCCACCTGGTGCAGGTGCTGCGCTTGCTGGATGGACAGGAGCTGGTGGAAAAACTGACGGGACATGGCGACAGCCAGCACTGGCCTTGTGCGTCAGTGAGCAAGCATTCCGCGCGCTGTGCCGAACTGGTGAGCCTGGCTGAAGTCTTTCAACAGCAACCAGAACGGGTGCAGGCCTTCATTGACCTGAAGGCTGTGGATCAACGCTTCAGTTATCTGGCACCGACGGGTACGGCGGTGCGTTGGCGCTTGTTGAACTGCCTGGCACTTGATCCTTCGCTGCTGGCAGCCTGGCGTGATTTTGTAAACTACGGCGGGGCACCAGCGCTGGCAGCGGCCCTGAACGAGGAGGGATTGGAAATGAACGCAGGAGGTTACCCGAGTGATTACGTCTGTCCGCTTTCCAGGGAGTATATGGAGGACCCGGTGGCCATCGGGGAGAACGGCTGCAAACGCTATTTCAGCAGAGAATATCTGGTGCAATCCTTGCGCGTTGCGGGGCCTTTCAATCCGCTGACACGTATGCCCTTGTCTCCGGAAGAGGTTCCCGCAGTGGATGATGAACATCTGGCGCGTATCCGTGCATGGCGAGCGCGGCATCCTGAGCTGGAAGAGGAAGGTCAACCCTTTGAGTCTCCGTCCGCCGGAGCGCCATCCGGAGCGCCATGATGCGGGCCGGTACCTGTCATTGAACGGCTGCCGTTACTGCATCAGCAGCGGGAAAATGCGTGAAACTTCCGTGGATGGCGCAGTCTTGTTGCTGCGGTGGATGAAACCTGGCCCTGGTCCGGGCCTTGCCTGTATGACAGCCTGAACCGGAACAAAAGGGGAGGCAGCCGGTGCCACCAGACGACAGGGAACACTGGCGCGGTCTGTGTGTCCAACGTCTGTGTATCCAACGCCTGCGCGAGAGACAGAGCCGGGTGTGTCCTGATGTCATTTCCTGACGGGCTCACCCTGTTGTCAGAAGTTGCGCACCGACACAGTTCGCGCCTCAGCCTGTTGCAGTGCTGGGCTTGAGTCACTCAGGAAGGGTCTCTTATGCAAAACATTAATAGGGGGGCCCGTTCTGGCACCCCATCCCCGACGCCTCCGGGCTCGTCCTCATCGCCTACCGCTGTCACCAGGCTGCAGCGGTTGGATGACAGTATTCCATGCTTCCCTGCCCATCAGAACTCTGGGCAGCCGCTCGCAACCGAGCTGGCGCAAAGAGATGTTTATGCCCTGGATACGGCGGCAGGAGCGCGCGTGCCTGACGCGCAGTCGCTGTGTCGCTTGCTGTGTGATCTGGATGATCACGCGCCCGTGGCCATGGGGATTGCGCTGGGTGTGCCGTCCCACATTCTTTTGCAGGAGCTGGGAGCCTATGATCGTGATCCCTGCCAGCTGGTGAAATCGCTTCTTGCGGCCAGTCTGCCATTTTCCCTGAAGGATGTGGCGGCCTGGCTGGAGGAGGATATGGCACTTTGGGATGGAGATGATGTCGCCCGGCAGATCAGGTGTCTGGCGGAGTACAGGGGAATAGAGCGGCTGCACAGCCTGGAGCCGCCCTTGTGTGATGAGCTGGTCTCCGTGCTTTTACCACTTGTCGCAGATATTGACTGGCTGGGAGAGGGGTTTGGGCTGTCGCGAGCCGAGGTCCTTGAGCTCCAGTCTGATTCCGTGCCCCCCACCCGGTACCGGTTGACAGAAACGATCATTGACATGGACATGCTGTTACGCCGCGAGCAGAACAAGCCTGGGCGCACCTGTGGGGAATGGATGAAGGTGATGGCCATGGCCGGCGTCGGTGTGAGCGATCTCAAACATCTGGCCCGACACTGGAAGCTGGCGCCGCCGCCAGGCCTTGCGAGCTGGCATGCCTATGCGAGCACCATCGTCCATGACCTCCAGGACGAGGTGAGGCTCTGGCACCAGCTTGATCACAGCAAGCCTGTGTCCTTGCAAAAGGTTGTGACGCTCTTGCGCAACAGCGTGCTCTTCAAGCCTTGTGATATGCGTGACATGCAGGCATTCAACCGGGATCGGATCTCTTTGCCGCTGGCCGTGGGTAACGCCAGTGACCCGCGCCTGTTTACAGAACGCGAATGGCATACGCTGTGTCTGTACAGCTTGCTGGAGCATGCGGTAAGTCAGGGGGGAGACGGTCAGCATATCAGCGGTGCTCTCCTGTGCCGTCTGGATCGGCTCCGCTTGACAGAGGGGGGAGCTGCCGGGATACCAGGTTGCACTGCGCCCGCTCCGCAAACGCATTCCCGACCACTGTGTCCTTTTGATCTGCTGCGCCTGAGTCAAGCTGCCCATGAGCCGGAGCGCCATGCTTTGGAAATAGCCGCAGCTCTGGGTGTGGGCGGCGATATTTCAGGTGGCTGGGCGGGGCACTGGTCTGAGATCTGGGACGAAGACAGAAGTTCCCGTACACAGTGGCAAGCCCTGTGCACCTGGCGTTGGATTTACAGTCGTGCGCCCTGGTTGGAAACAGGACATCTGGTGCAATTGTTTCGGCAGTTTGACCGGGACGAGCTGATGCAGCAACTGACCGGGATTGGCAGCAGCGACTGTGAGTTTGGCGCAGCTGCCAGCCCGTTTCCGAATCAGGTGGTTGCGTTTATGGGGCTGGCCAAGGAGTTGTACCATCAGCCCGAGCTGGTAAGGGCCTTTCTTCTCCAGAGCAGCATAAAACAACATTTTGGCTACCTTATGTCGCCGAACAGCGGGAACAACTGGCGAGTGCTGAACTGCCTGGCTGTGGATCCCTTGATGCAGAAAGCCTGGCGCCGTTTTGTGGCGGCCTGCCTGAAAAATCGGGAAAGTGCTGCAACACGGAAGCTGGAGCTTAATGCGGCAGGCTGTCCGCATGACTACCTGTGCCCGATCAGCTTGATGTACATGGATGACCCGGTGGTGATTATTGAAAGCCAGAGCAACTGCATGTACTTCAGCCGAAGAAGTTTGCTGCGAGCGCTGCGGGAAGCGGGGCCTTTCAATCCGTTGACGCGCAGTCCCTTGTATCCGGACGAAGTGCCCGAGGTCGATCAGGAGTACCTGGCAAGGATCAATGCGTGGCGCAGGCAACATCCTGAGCTGGAGGAGGCGCAAGAGGAGGCAGAGGTGTAAGCGGAAGAAGATCCCGCTGAGTTCTCTCTGGCCGGACCTGATCGTTGTCGCCTTATGTGATCAGAGTCTTTCTCGTGGAAAAGCGGGCGACACCGGGTGTCATCAGACAACCTGGGAACTCTGTCCCCGGGTTCGAGTCCAAAGTATGAACGGGCACAAGGACTGGTGAACCCTGACGCCAGTGCCTGATGTGCGGATTTCACTCTTCTGTAAGGCGTCTCTCACCGACAGCATCCTGGTCTGGGCCTGTCGCAGTGCAGGGCCCTCATCACTCTGGATGCTTCTTTTATGCAAAACATCAATCCGGGGACCGCTGTTGGTACCCCATCCCCGACGCCCCCCGGGGCATCATCACCAACAGCTGTTATCAGGCTGACGCGTCCGGATCACACCGTTTTACAGTTTCCTGCCGACCAGAATTGTGCACAGCTGCTCGAACGTGAATTGGCGAAAAGAAAGGTTTACGCATTCAGTACGGATGCAGCAAGGCGCGTGCCGGAGCTGGAGTCCTTGTGTCAATTGCTGTGTGATCTGGATCGTCACGCGCCCCTGGCCATGGGAATTGCACTGGGTGTGTCGTCCGACTTTCTTGTGCAGAAGTTCGGTTTCTATGAGCGTGATCCCGTCAAGCTGGTGAAGTCGCTGCTGGCGGCCAGTCTGCCACTTTCCCTGGCGGATGTGGCGGCGCGGCTGGAAAAGAATGCCGGTTTCGGCGGAGAGGATATAGCCCAGCAGATCAGATCCCTGGCAGCCTGCCGGGCAATAGAGCGGCTGGACGCCCTGGACCTGTCCTTGTGTGACGCGCTGGTATCTGTGTTTTTGCCCTTGATTGCTCATATTGACTGGCTGGGAGAGGTCCTTGGGGTGCCCGAGGCTCAAGTCTTTGAGCTCCAGTTTGATACAGTGCCGCCCTCCCGCTTCCAGCTGACCAAAACGATTATTGAGCAAGACACGCTGGTGCGCCGCGCGCAGAACAAGCCTGCGCGCACTTGTGGGGAGTGGATGGAGGTTATGGCCATGGCTGGTGTCGATGTGGAGGAGCTGGAGCATCTGGCCCGGCGCTGGCAGCTGCGGCCGCCGCCAGGCAGCTTGAACTGGTATGGCTATCAGCGCGACAGGGTCATGGCCATGGAAGACGAGCTGATGTTGTGGCACCAGCTCGATCATAGCCACCCTGTGTCCTTGCAGCAGGTTGTGACGTTCTTGCGGCATTCTGCGTTCTCCTGGTCTTGTAATAACCTCTCAGGCTGGTACAGGATTGCTTTTCCGCTGGCAGTGGGTAACGCCAGTAACCCGCGCCTGTTTTCGCAAAGAGAATGGCGTGATTTGTGCTTGTTCAGCCTGCTGCGGCATTCGGTGAGTCAGGGAGGAGACGGTCAGCATATCAGCGAACGACTCCTGTGCCGTCTGGTTCGGCTCAACCTTGGACACTCCAGCGTCAATCGTCTATTGCAATGCACGCCACCTCTTGAGGAAACGCAGTCCCGGGTGCTGTGTCCTTTTGATGTACTACGGCTGAGTCAGGCTGGTGATGAGCCGGAGCGCCATGCTCTGGAAATGGCCGCAGCCCTGGGTGTGGGCGGTGAGGTTGTTGGCAACAGGATCTGGCATTGGTCGGCGGTCTGGAACGAATCCGGTCCCTGTACGCGGTGGCAAGCCCTGTGTACCTGGCAATGGACAGGCACGCGTGCGCCCTGGTTGGAAACAGGACATCTGGTGTCATTGTTTCGGCGCTTTGGCCGGGAGGACCTGATGCGGCAATTGACCGGCAGTGCCGGCAGCGACTGTGCGTTTGGTGAACCTGCCAGTCCGTTTCCGGATCGCGTTGTTGAATTTATGGATCTGGCTCAGGACTTGTGCAATCAGCCAGGACTCGTGAGGGCCTTTGGGCTCCAGAACGGGGTAAAGGAGCATTTCGGTTACGCCATGTTGCCAGGCAGCAGGCCGAACTGGCGATTGTTGAACTGCCTGGCTGTGGACCCTCTGATGCTGCAAGCCTGGCGCAGTTTTGTGGAGGCCTTCCAGAAAAGTCGGGAGAGTGCGGCAGCAAAGGAGCTGGAGATGAATGCAGGAGGCTATCCGCATGACTATGTTTGCCCGATCACATTGATATATATGGATGACCCGGTGCTGATTATTGAGAGCCAGAACAGCTGGAGCTACTTCAGCCGGAGAAGCTTGATCCAGGCGTTGCGGGACGCAGGACCTTTCAACCCGCTGACGCGCAGCCCTTTGTACCCGCAAGACGTGCCTGAGGTTGATCAAGAACACCTGCAACGTATCACTGCGTGGCGTGAGCGACATCCTGAGCTGGAGGACGCGCAACTGGAGGACGCGCAAGAGGGACAACAGGTGCACGAGGAACAGGATCCCGGTGAGTTCCCTCCCTGGCCGAGACGTAATCTGTGTCGCCTTTTGTGATCACAGTCGTTCTCTTGAAAAAGTGGGCCAAAAAGGGTGTCCGGGCATGAGTCGTTATCCTTGGTACATCAAAGAAACGAAGGGAAAACACAAAGAAACAGTGATCCACAAGATGAGAGGCTGTCCCTGCATGGCCTGTACGACAACCTGAAGCCGGCGCCACCGGGTGTCATCAGACAACCTGGGAACTCTGTCCCCGGGTTCGAGTCCAAAGTATTAACGGGGCACAAGGACCGGTGAACCCTGACGCCAGTGCCTGATGTGCGGATTGCATTCTTGTGTCAGGCGTCTCTCACCGACGGCATCTGCGTCTGAGCACTGTCTCTGAGCACTGTCGTTGTGCCGGGCCCCCATCACTCTGGAGGCTTTTTTTATGCAAAACATCAATCCGGGGACCGCTGTCGGTACCCCATCCCCGACGCCCCCCGGGCCATCATCGCAAACAGCTGTCATCAGGCTAAGGCGCCTGGATCAGAGCCTTCTGCGCCAGGGTCACACCGTTCTGGAGTTTCCTGCCCACCAGAATTGTGCACAGCTGCTCGCACGCGAGTTGGCGAAAAGAAAGGTTCACGTATTCGATACCTATGCAGCAAGGCGCGTGCCGGAGCTGGAGTCGTTGTGTCACTTGCTGTGTGATCTGGATCGTCACTCGCCCATGGCCATGGGAATTGCACTGGGCGTGCCGTCGCAGTTTCTTGTGCAGCAGTTCGGTTACTACGATCCTGATCCCGTCAAGCGGGTGAAGTCGCTGCTGGCGGCCAGTCTGCCACTTTCCCTCGCAGATGTGGCGGCGCGGCTGCAAAGGAAAGCCGATTCCAGTGGACGTCCCGGTTGCGGTACAGAGACTATCGCCTTGCAGATCAGGTCTCTGGCAGCCTGCCGGGAAATAGATCGGCTGGACGTCCAGGACCTGCCGGTGTGTGACGCGCTGGTATCTATGTTGTTGCCCTTGAGTGCTCATGTTGACTGGCTGGGGGAGGTCCTTGGGCTGCCCGAGGATAAAGTCTTCCAGTTCCAGTCTGATACAGTGCCCCCCTCCCGGTTCCAGCTGTCAAAAACGATTATTGAGAGAGACATCCTGTTGCGCCGCGAGCAGAACAAGCCAGCGCGCACCTGTGGGGAGTGGATGAAGGTCATGGCCATGGCTGGCGTCACTGGAGGGGATCTGGAGCATCTGGCCCGGCACTGGCATCTGCAGGTGCCGCCAGGCATCTCAAACTGGTTCAGGTATCAGGACAACATGGCTATGGCCATGGAAGACGAGCTGACCTTGTGGCACCAGCTGGATCACAGCCAGCCTGTGTCCTTGCAGCACGTTGTGGCGCTCTTGCGCTTGCAGCATTGCGCGCTCGCCCGGTCTGGTGATGGCGACGACTCTTCCTGGGACAGGATTTCTTTTCCGCTGACAGTGGATAACGCCAGCAACCCACGCCTGTTTTCGAAAAGACAATGGCATGATGTGTGCCTGTTCAGCCTGCTGCAGTGTTCGGCGAGAGAGGGAGGAGACGGTCAGCATATCAGCGGACGGCTCCTGTGCCGTCTGGTTCGGTTCCACCTTGGAAACTCCAGCGTCGAACCTGTACTGCAATGCCCGCCACCTCTTGAGGAAACGCAGTCCCGGCCGTTGTGTCCTTTTGATCTGCTACGGCTGAGTCAGGCTGGTGATGAACCGGAGCGCCATGCTCTGGAAATGGCCGCAGCCCTGGGTGTGGGCGGCGAGGTTGTTGCCGACAGGCATTGGTCGGAGGTCTGGACGAAATCCGGCGCCTGTACGCGGCGCAAAGCCCTGTCTACCTGGCAATGGATATACACGCATGCGCCCTGGTTGGAAACAGGACATCTGGTGCCCCTGTTCCGGCGGTTTGGCCGGGAGGCCCTGATGCGGGAACTGACCGGCATTGCTGGCAGCGACTTCGCGTTTGGTGAACCTGCCAGCCCGTTTCCGGAGCGCGTTGTTGAATTTATGGATCTGGCTCAGGACCTGTGCGAGAAACCAGGACTTGTGAGGATCTTTGGGTTCCAGAATCAGGTGACGAAGCATTTCGGTTACGCCATGTTGGCAAGGTGCAGCCAGAACTGGCAAGTGTTGAACTGCCTGGCTGTGGACCCCCTGATGCTGCAAGCCTGGCGCAATTTTGTGGGGGCCTTCCAGAAAAATCGGGAGAATGCAGTAGCAAAAGAGCTGGAGGTTAATGCAGGAGGCTATCCGCATGACTATGTTTGCCCGATTACATTGACATATATGGATGACCCGGTGCTGATTATTCAGAGCCAGACCAGCTGGAACTATTTCAGCCGGAGAAACTTGATCCAGGCGCTGCGGGACTCAGGACCTTTCAACCCGCTGACACGTTGTCCCTTGTGTGAGCAAGACGTGCCTGAGGTTGATCAGGAACACCTGAAACGTATCAATGCGTGGCGTGAGCAACATCCTGAGCTGGAAGAGGAACAAGAGGAGCAAGAGGTGCAAGAGGTGCAAGAGGTGCAAGCGCAGCAAGAGGTGCAAGAGCGGCAAGAAATCGTTGCGCCAGGACTGAGCTTTTGTCGCCTTTTGTGATGACAGTCTTGCCCTTGCTGCAAAGGGAGCCCAAAAGCACTGGCGGGTAGGGCCGTTTACAGGCCCCAGACCACAGAAGCAGTGAGACGCAAGCAAGGTGAGGGGAGGCGCCGGGCGTCACCAGAAAACCCGGGAACTTCATCTCCGGGGGCGAGTCCAAGGCTTAAGCGGAGCACGAAATCTGGTGGGCCCTGATGCCATTGCCTGATGTGGGGTTTGCACTCCCCTGCCAGGAGTATCTCACCGACCGCATCCGCGTATCAGCCTGCCGCAGTGCAGTGCTTCACTCACTCTGGATGCTTTTTTCATGCAAAACATTACTGCGGGGTCCGTTGCTGGTGCCCCAGCCCCGACGACTCCCGGGGCCTCATCGCAAACAGCCTTCATCGCGGAAACAGCCCGGATTACGTCAAGGCCGTCGGATCACACTTTGCTACGCTCTCTTGCCGATCAGAATGGTGAGCAGCCGTTCGAAACGGCGTTGGCACAAAGAGAGATTTCTTCATTTGAAACAGCGCCAGCACAGCGCGTGCCTGATCCACAGTTGCTGTGTCAGTTGTTGTGTGATCTGGATGATCACTCGCCGGTGAGGATGGGCATTGCATTGGGTGTACCCTCCCACATCCTTGAGCAGGAACTGCGTGCCTATGATCGTGATGCCATGAAGCTGGTGAAGTCGCTGCTGGCGGCCGGTCTGCCGCTTTGCCTGGAGGATCTGGCGGCGTGGCTGGAGGAGAATCTTTCAGGTTGCGGCGGAGAGGAGCTCTGCCAGCAGATCAGATCTCTGGCGGCCTGCAGGGGAATACAGCGGCTGGAGTGCCGGGACGTGCCCTTCTGTGATGAGCTGGTCACTGTGCTTTTACCATTGATTGGCCATGTTGACTGGCTGGCGCAAGCCCTTGGGGTGCCCGAGGCCAAAGTCTTCCAGCTCCAGCGCGATTCAGTGCCTCCCACCCGGTGCCAGCTGACAAGGACGATCATTGACACAGACAGTCTGTTGCGCAGCGCGAGCAACCTGCCAGCGCGCACCTGCGGGCAGTGGGTAGAAGTCATGGCCATGGCGGGCGTTGATGGGATCGGGCTGGAGCATCTGGCCCAGCATTGGCAGTTGACGCCGCCCTCTGGCTGTGCGCCTGCGCACTGGCGTGGTGCTGCGTGCTGGAGTGATTATGCGCGATCTGTCCTTGATGGCCTCCATGAGGAGATGATGCTTCGGCACGAGCACAATCACAGTGAGCCTGTGTCCCTGCAACAGGTTGTGGCCTCCCTGGAGCTGCGTGACCGCCGGGTGCCCCGCGCTTGTGTGGCGTCGAAGTGGCGCAGCAGCTCTTTTCCGCTGCTCGTGGGTAATGCCAGCGATCCGCGCCTGTTTGCGGAAAGAGAGTGGCATGATTTGTGCCTGTTCAGCCTGCTGCGGCATGCGGTGTCCCGCAAGGGAGACGGCCAGCATATCAGCGGATCATTGCTGTGCCGTCTGGTTCAGCACCAGCACGCGCGCCTGGGGGACCTGGGGAGATTGAGGTGTTCTCGATCTACGCAAACGCAGTACCGACCGCTGTGTCCTTTTGATTTGGTACGACTGAGTCAAGTGGGCAATGTGCCGGATCGGCATGCCCTGGAAGTGGCCGCAGCCCTGGGTGTGGGCGGCGAGGTTGCCAGTGACAGGGAGCATCACTGGTCTGCGGTTCGCGATAAGTTCGGCGTGCTGGCGTGCTGGCGTGCCCTGTGTACCTGGCGATGGATTCATAAGCGTGCTCCCTGGCTGGAAACAGGGCATCTGGTGGCATTGTTCCACCGGTTTGGCTGGCAGGACCTGATGCAAGAGCTGATCGGAACTGCCAGCAGCGACGGCGAGTTTGGTCAAGGTGACAGCCCGTTTACGGATCGGGCTCTGGCGTTTATGGATCTGGCTCAGGACTTGTGTCGTCAACCGGGGCTGGTGCGGGCCTTTGTTCTCGAAAACGCTGTGGAGCAGCATTTTGGTTACGACATGGTGACAGGCGGCATGCGTAACTGGCGATTGTTGAACTGTCTGGCTTTGGATCCCCTGCTGCTGAAAGACTGGCGCAGTTTTGTGGCGGCCTGCCAGCAAAGCCGACGCAGCGCCGCAGATATACAGAGGCAGCAGCTGAATGCAGGAGGCTGTCCGCAAGACTACATTTGCCCGCTGACTGCGGCCTGTATGGATGACCCGGTGGCTATTGTTGAGAGCCAGGACAGCTGGAAGTACTTCAGCAGAAGACGTTTGCTACAAAGTTTGGAGCACATGGGGCCTTTCCATCCGTTAACACAGCGTCCGCTGTATCCGGCAGAAGTGCCTGAGGTGGATCAGGAGCACTTGGCACGCATCAGTGAGTGGCGTGAGAAACACCCTGAGCTGGAACTGAAGGCGGTGCAGAAGGCACAGGAGGCACAGGAGGCACAGGAGGCACAGGAGGCACAGGAGGCACAGGAGGCACAGGAGGTGCAGGAGGTGCAGGAGGTGCAGGAGGTGCAGGAGGTGCAGGAGGTGCAGGAGCCTGCCGAGTCCCCCGCCGCATCGGGACAGTATCTTTGTCGCCTTTTGTGATCACAGCGCTTCCCTTGTCGAAGGAGGCTGGCAAGGGCTTGGTGTCAGGTTCCGCCTTGCAGTCTGCGTCTCAAAGAAACACTGAGCTGCATGATGACGGAAGGGAGCCACATTTTTCACCAGCCGGAGTCAGTTCCAGCAATCGCTGTCCGGCGACCTATGCTCGCAGGCGTGAATGACATTGCCGGGCGGACTGAGGCGGGCTTGAAACCTTGGTAGGCAAGTCCCGGTTTGTAGCTTCATTGCGTTGTTTTCGTAAAGACCTTCCCCCGTCACCCCATCTGCCTGCACAAGGCTGTCCTGGCCGCCTGACGTCATAACCACGACTTCTTCAAGGAATCAGAAAAGTGCTGCACTGTGCCGGGATTGCGCAGCCAGGCTGTGTGCATGTTCAACGAGATTTCAGGGCAAGTGATTCTGGAGCCACCAGAAAATTCGGGAACTCCATGACTGATGTGTGAGTCCATAATGTGGGCGGGGCAGACGAGCTGATGTCCCCGACTCTATTCCTGGCTTGTGGGTTTCACTCTGCTGTCAGGGTTTGCGCACCGATGGAAATCGACTGTCGCAGCAAAAGATCTCACTTGTTATGGATATTTTTTTTATGCAAAACATACATTCGAGGGCCTCTGTTTGTCCTTCTGCCTCGGCGTTACCTGGGTCATCATCGCAAACCGCCGTCATCGCGCCAGGGCACCTGGATCACAACTTTCTACAGTCTTCTGCCCACCAGTCTTCTGCCCACCAGAATGGTACGCAGATGCAGGCAACGGCGTTGGCGCAAAGGGAGATTGGTCCAGTGGCGACAGATGCAGGACAGCGCGTGCCTGGTGTGGTTGAGCTCTGTGACTTGCTCTGCGATCTGGATGATTACTCACCCGTGGTCATGGGTATTGCACTGGGGCTGCCGTCCCATGTGCTTCTGCGCGAACTGCGTGCCTATGATCGTGATGCCGTCAAGCAGGTGAAATCGCTCCTTGCGGCCAGTCTGCCACTTTCCCTGGCTGAGGTGGCGAGGCGATTGGAGCAGGGGACGTACGCTGTCCTGGGGGGCAAGGACATCGCCGAGCAGCTCCGATCCCTGATCGCGTGCAGCGCAACAGACCGGCTGGAGTCCCTTGACCTGCCCTTGTGTGATGAGCTGGTAGCTGTGTTTTTACCACTGATCGCACACAGTGATGTGCTGGGCGAAGTCTTCGGGCTGCCGGAGGCCAGACGCCTCCAGCTTCAGGCTGCGGCAGCGCCCCCCACCCGCTGGCAGCTGACAAGGACGATTGTTGATCATGACATCCGGTTGCGGCTTGAGCGCAACCTGCCGGCACGCAGGTGCCGGGAGTGGATGGCGGTCATGGCCCAGGCCGGCCTCGGTGGGCGCGAGCTGGAGCATGTGGCCTGGCATTGGCAGCTGGCATCGCCGCCAGACGTCGCCGGCTGGTATGGCTATGCGCACTACCGTGTTTGTGAACGCGAGAACGCGCTGCTGGAGGCGCACAGGTCCGATCACCATGCACCTGTGCCCCTGCAACAGTTTGTGACCTTCTTGCGGTTCAGTGTGCTCTTGCAGGCCCGTGATTTCGGTACGCCCGACTGGGACCTGCTGTCTTTTCCGCTGGCGGCGGGTAACGACAGCGACCCGCGTCTGTTCAAAAAAAGAGAGTGGCATGAGATGTGCCTGTTCAGCCTGCTGCGGCATGCGGTCTGTCAGAAGGGAGACGGCCAGCACATCAGCGGATCACTCATGTGCCGTCTGGTCCGGCTCGGTATTGCCGGCGAGGCCGTCCAGGAGATGTTGCATTGCCCTGCGCCCGTTGCGCAAACGCACTCCCGCCCCCTGAGGCCTTTTGATCTGTTGCAACTGAGTCAATCGCGCAACCTGTCGAGGCTGGATGCTATACAAGTGGCGGCGCTGCTGGGGGTGGGCGGCGAGGTGCGTGGCGACAGGAACAGGCACTGGGCTGTGATCAAAAGCCACTCGTGGCATGTCCAGGAACAGTGGGGGTCTTGTCTGTCGGTCTGGCGCTGGATCTACAGACGTGCTCCCTGGTTGGAAACAGGCCATCTGGCGCACCTGTTCCGGCGGTTTGGCTTGGGCAAGCAAGACCTGATACGAGAGCTGACCGGGGCTGTCGACAGCGAATCTGGTCCACCTGCCCCCCCGTTTCCGCAACGGGCGGTTGAATTTATGGATATGGCTGAGTACTTGTTCCAGCAGCCAGGACTCGTAAAGGTTTTTTTGCGCCGGTATCCGGTGGACGACTATTCCTGTTTTCGTCGGGTGCCGACCCTGTACTTGTATGGGGGGAGCGGCTCCAATGAACGCAAATGGCGCTTGTTGAACGCTCTGGCTGCGGACCCTCTGGTGCTGAAAAACTGGCGCGCTTTTCTGGCAGATCACCAGCAAGTCCGGCGGCAGCGTGCGGCGGATGCAGAGAGCCTGGAGCTCAATGCCGAAGGCTATCCGTATGACTATGTGTGCCCGATCAGTCTGGTGTACATGGATGATCCGGTAGCGATTGTTGAAACCTGTAAAAACTACAACTGGTACAGCAGAAGCGGTTTGATGCGAGCCCTGGAGAATCACTCCGTCAATCCGCTGACCGGCACCTTGCTGCGTCGGGAAGACGTGCCGGAGGTTGATCAGGAACATCTGGCGCGCATCAAGGCGTGGCGCAAGAAGCATCCTGAGCTGGAAGATGAGCAAGACCCCACTGTGTCCACCGCCTTGCTGCGACGCTTCCTCTGTCGCCTTTTATGATCAGGGCACTCCCTGTCGCCGTGCGGGCTGAGCCGCAAGCCTGTGTGACTGGCTATGATATTTCAAGAGGGGAGGGCTTGAGGATTGGCTCGCCCGCAAGTTTGTGCACACCCGCCCTCTCAAGACGATCATGGAGAAAATCGTATGAATATAAAGGACCTGAGTGCGCGTGCCCTTGGCATGGCATTGTCTTCCTTCTGGGGGAGTGCAGTGTCCAGGGTTGCCGCAGCTGTCTCTGTCGTGATGGACAGCGTCAAACAGTCGGTCCCTGCTGCTGAAAATCAGACGGCGCCGGAACAGACGAATCTGTCCAGCCGGGATATATGCGCGCTTGCCGCACCAACAGCGCAGCCTGTGCCATGGCTGTGGGGACTGCAGGATATGTTGAGCCGTGAAGGTTTCGAGCAAACGCGGGAGCTGGGTATAGCGATGGACCTGGGTTTCACGGCGGTGTGTCAGCAAGCCTGGCGAAGCGATCCCCGTCATCTGGTACGCCAGCTCTGGGAAGCGGCCGGTCCACAGTCGCTGGAGCAGTTGGCTGAGCGACTGGAAAAATACTTCCCGCAAGATAAAAGCGTGATTGATCAGGTCAGAGTGTTGGCTGAGCGTTATGGCAACAAGAAGCTGGCCTGCGAGAAGGACAGTGAGACTGCCAATGATCTGGTCCACATATTGGCGGGACTGGCCGATCACAGCGCCGCTTTGCTGGGGCAGACCTTTGGACTGCCAGGTGCCGCCATTGATGCCATCAGGGCACGGTGCCAGAAACCTTCGGGGCCGGAAGCCGTGCAGACCTTGTTCAGGACCCTGCGCCGGGAAATACGGACAGGCCAACGGCAGGCTCCCACCTGCAGGGAGTGGATGGATGGTCTGGCGCAGGCTGGCGTCAACGCCCGCGTTCTGGAGAATCTCGCCCGGCAGTGGAATCTGGCGCCACCGCAGGACTTCACCAGCTGGACTGACTACCAGAAGTCGCTGCACGACCCGGAGAAAATCAGTGCGGACTTGCTGGCGGCGTACCATGCCAATCCCGAGGCGGTAGTGCATCTCAAAAAGCTTATGGTTGTGACCAATCACTATGCCAACTACGCCGGAAAGCCTGCTGTTCACAATCCGGACGACCTCTGTTTGGCGACACTGGAGAGGCGTCGCCAGATGTTGTTTGTCTCGCTGCTGGAACAGGTGGACGCCAGTGGTGGCAAGAGCCTTGAAGTGCCGGTGCGGAAGTGGAGAGATGTCGCCGAATTATTCGCCTCTGGCTCCTGATAAATCAGAACGCCAACCACAGCGGCAACTGTGCTTGTTACAACAGCAGGTACTTGCGCCGATACGAAGGCGCCGCCGGGTGCTGTTGTTGAGCGGCCGCAACGCGTGCACGAGAGCGGTGCAATGAGCCTGCCTCTGTCAGGGGGGAGGGAGACAGTCGGCTTCTGCTGCGGGTTCTCCTCATCCCCCCTCTCGTCCCGACTACGCCATCTGTGCCTGGCAAGCCTGCCAGGTTGGAACCTGCCACCGGCGTGAGAAGAATCCGGTGCCAGGTTGTGTGGCGCAGCCGCTGCGGTGGTTCACCGCGCCGGGCGGTTTGCTGATTTCTATGGTGACCTGCTTTTCCTTCGCATCCATGCATCAGGGCGCCTTGCCATGGACACTTGTTCCTGTGGAAAAATGTCAGGCCTTGCTATCCGTATTGTTTTGCTTGCAGGGAACCGGGCTCGAGGGGGAGCGGTCTGCTCCCGGTGGGCAATGCCGGTGTACCTGTTCTGGCGGGAATCCGGCCTGTCATAGCACGTTATCACTGGTATCCTGGAGGGTTTTTTATGCACCCCACGCGACCTGCCGCAGCTTCCAGCGGAACCCTGTCCCGGGAGACCGGGCCGCCATCGGAATCGGCATCGCCCAGGCAATCGCCATCACCCGGCTCCCGGCCAACGGATGCCGATTTCTTTTCCCATGTCTTTGCCCGCCGGGGTTTGCAGGGGCCGCCGGCCACCACTTTGGCCAGCAGAAGCCTGCGCATGCTGTCCCCGGACGCGCAGATCCGGCCCCGCGTTCATATCGTCATGGCTTGCGGGATGATGGAGGGCGTAGAGCCGCTGGAGTTGGGGGTGGGACTGGGGCTGTGGGCCCGCTCCTTTCTGGATGATGTGATCAGATGGGGGGAGATGGATAAACAGATGCACAAGCTCTTGTGTGAGGCACTTCCCTTTTCTGTGACAGGGCTGCTGCGCGCGTTGGAAAGCCCTCCGGTGCAGGCTTACGAAATAGCCACGCAGGTCAGAGTCCTGGCCCGGCACCGGGACCTTGACCGGATCACTGATGAATACCATCCGGCTTTGGCAGAATTGGCCGCGTTGCTGTCGCCAGTGGCCAGCGATGCGCAGCCACTGGCCACCGCTCTTGGTGTGCCGGAATCGGTGTGGAGCCATCTTCAGTTCTCTTTTTCTTTGAGCGATCGTGAACGGACATACAAACTGGGTGTCCTTACCAAAGCTTTCTTCCAGTGGGAGCTGCTACGTGATGATCCCTGGGGCGGGCAGACTGTTGAAGAGTTGCAGGAAGCGGTGGCCCGGTCAGGTGCCAGTGCCGCGACCCTGGAGCGTAGCGCCTCCTGCTGGGAACTGGAGCTGCCGTCAGGCTGTTCCAGCTGGGAAGAGTATCGGTCACGTTTGTATGACGAGATCAGTGGCAACCTGCTGCGCCAGCGTCAGCAACATCCTGACAGGCTCGTGCCCACGGAGCAGGTGTGGTTGATGCTGCGTCGCTACTGTGCCCGGCCCGCTTTTTCGCTGGCGCTGGATGATGCCACCGATCCTGGTTTTCTGGCACCCGGGTGCCGTCATCTCAGCGGCCTGCTCAGCCTGCAGCGCCATGTGGCGCGTCTGGGGGCGGATGCCGCAGAAATCAGCTGGTCGTCCCTGTGCTGTCTGGCCCGGTACGGTTGTATGGAGCCGGCCTTTGCGGCGGAGCTGGTACAGGATGCACCGGTTGCGGAAACCGTTTCCCGCCGCTTGCGTCCCTCTGACCTGTTACGCCTGGTTGAGGGCCATGGCGCGGACCCGGTGGCATGGGCGGTGGCCGCAGTGCTGGGGGTGGGGGCGCCCGGTGCCGCAGGTTCTGAGTCGGAACAGGTTTCGACCCAGGATCTGGCCATTGCTCTCTGGCGGCGTATCTATAACCGGATTCCCTGGTTGGAAACAGGGCACTTGGTGCGGGTGTTGCGTCTGCTGGGCAGGGATGACTTTGTGGCGAAACTGACAGCGCATTCCGACAGTCAGCACTGGCCTGATGCGTCTGTGGGCGCGCACTCGGCGCGTTGCGCTCAATTCATGCAGCTGGCTGAAGGCTTGCAGCAGCAACAGCAGCACCACCAGGAGCGGATGCAGGCCTTCATTGCCAGGTACGCTGTGGCGCAGCGTTGCAGTTACAGTGCGCCCGTTGGCACTCCCGTGCGCTGGCGGTTGCTCAACAGTCTGGCACTTGATGGCCCGCTGTTGCGCTGCTGGCACTTGTTTGCTGGACCGCTCCAGACCGGAGACAGGGTGGAAGCACAGCCACAGCAGCAGGCTGGTGCCAATGTTGCTGCCCAGCCAGGGATGCTGGTACAGCCAGAGGCTGCGGGTGTTGGGACAGACGCAGACAGGCTGGCCAGGAATGCAGAGGGGTATCCCTATGACTTTGTCTGCCCCTTGACCTGGGAGTACATGGAGGATCCTGTCGCCCTCCCTTTGGCCAGAGGCAAGACAGCCTATGTCAGCAAGACGAGCCTGTTGAAGGCACTGGCAACCGGGCGCCACTTCAATCCACTGACAGGCGAGCCCCTGCTGCCCGCCCAGGCAGAAGGGTTGGAGCTGGACCTGGCGCACCTGGCGCGTATTCATGCCTGGCGCCGGGCGCACCCTGAGCTGGAAGAGGATGCTGCTGCCTTTATGCCCCCCGGGGCTCGCCCGCCAGCGGCCCAGCCTGCCGAAGCGCGTCATCGCCCGGCAGAAGGGGACGCGTAGACCTGCCAGGCCTCCCCTTTTTGCGGGCCGGCACTCTGCTTTTGTGCAGAGTTCAATAAATGCCGGGGTGTCGGTACCACCGGGTGCTGCCAGCCAGGCATTTCTTGTTCTGTGCGGCGGGTGTAATGGCGGTGCTCAACGCGGTTGTGACAGGTCAAACCCATTCTACCAGGAGCCAGGGAGGAGACGTCTGGCTCCCGGGGGCTCCCTGTATCAATTGCGGGTCTGGCCCTGTGATGGTGCCGCCGTGGGAATGACACCCTGTGAGCAGGTGGCCGGTGTCATTGAGGACTGGAGTTGATAGTGCCATGACGTAATGGTGGAACTGTTGTTGTACCGGGAAGTCTATAAGGAGACGGGAGTACGGTTGTGAGTATGTCGCAGGCCGGGCATTCGTCGGGGCAACAGGTGACCTGAGGAGGCTGTTTGCCAGACAAAGCGCTCTCTAAAAAAAACAGTTACCAAGGAGCTTCCTTATGCGCCCTCTTTCTTCTTCCTTTCAGGGGAGCCGGGCGGGAGATTCGCCTCCCCCGGCACCCGCCAGCCGCGAAATCGCCAGTGTCGGCATTGTCTGTAATCAGGGGGCGCCCTCGTCTGCGGGTGTTCCCCTTCTGAGTCGACAACCGGCCCTGCTGCCGGTATCGACTTATCCTGGTGCCGCAGAACTGACGGCGCTGCTGATCGCAGAGGAGGATGTGTCGCTCCTTGAACTGGGCGTGGCTCTGGAGTTACCCGTCTGCTTTCTGCTGTCGCAGGTCCCCGAAAGCGATCCCCGTCCCTGTTTGGACAGCCTGTTGCAGCAGGTCTGCCCCCTGTCCATGGAGACCCTGGCCACCGCGCTGGAGTCCGACAAGCTCAACGCCTGGAATATCGCGGCACAGGTCAGATCCCTGGCAGAGAGCACTGGCATGCCTATGCTGACAGCCTGCAACCGGGTATTGGGCAGCCGTCTCGTGGATCTTCTGGAACCCTTGGCTGACAGCAGTGAGCAACTGGCTGGTGCACTGGGCCTGAACTGTCCCCAGGTTCACTATCTGCTGAGCCACGAAAGGAGCCCTCTGGAAAGGAGCCCTCTGGAAAGGAGCCCTTTGGAAAGGGGCCCTCTGGAAAGGGGCCCTCTGGAAAGGGGCCCTCTGGAAAGGAGTCCTCTGGAAAGGAGCTCTCTGGAAAGGGGCCCTCTGCACAGGGGCCCTCTGCAAGGGAGCCCTCTGCGAAGAGAGGTGCAGGTTGCGGCTCTTGTCGAGCAGGCCTGCTGCCAGCCTGCACGGACACGCAGTGAGTGGATGATGCTGCTGGCCCAGGCAGGAACCGGAGCCATGACTCTGGAGCGCATTGCCCAGAACTGGCAGCTGCCATTGCCGAGGGAGTATGACAGCTGGTATGACTGGCTGATGTCCTTCTTTGATGCGGAACAAATCAGCACAGCGGTGCTGGGCCAACATCAGGGTTCCTCCAGGCCATCAGTGTCGCTGTTACAGGCGTGGATACTAACGTATAAATTCGCGGGGAAACCGACCTTTGCCTTGGCATTGAACGATGCCACCAGTCCTTGTTTGCGTGCCCCTGCGGACCGTCAACAGGCAGGATTGCTTGCCCTGCTGTACGTTCTGGAAGAACAGGGTGCCGAGTCTGCGAGTTGGGAGTTGTTGCAACGTCTGGCGCGTTTTGAACTGATCGCTCCCGAATTTGCTCGCTGGATGCCGACAGTTCCCCGTGCGCCGGAAACGGTTTCCCGCAGGTTACAGCCTTGCGACCTGGTGTGTCTGGTGGACTGGGCTCCAGCACAGCGGGAAGCCCAGGAAATGGCGGCACTGTTGGGTGTCGGAGCTGACTACGAGCGCCTGGAGTGTCAGTTTGGGCATCTGGATGCGAGGGATAAAGCACTGGAAATCTGGCGGCGCGTCTACCAGCGCACCCCCGGGCTGGAAACCGGTCATCTGGTGCAGTTGTTTCGCCAGTTTGGCAAGTGGGCACTGCTGGAACGGTTGACGGCTGATGCGAACTGCGATCTCCAGCCTTGCGTTCCCCTGGACGCAGTGTCTGCCAGAGCGGTGGAATTTGCCGGGCTGGCGGACTGGCTCAGGCAGCATCCTGTCCTGGCGCAGGCCTTTGTGGACAGTGCGTGCCTGGGGCTGCACTCTGGCCACTCGGCATTGCGTGGTACTGATCCGGTATTCCGGATGTTGAATGTTCTGGCGCTGGATGCCAGCAAATTGCTGCGGTTTTATGCTTTCCTGGGCAAGCAGATGCTGGGCAGCCTGCCTCTGTCTGATACAGGTCTGGCGACGGCCAGCAATGACAGTGGCAATTATCCCCCGGAGACAACAAGGGAAGGCTGTCCTTACGCCTTTTTATGTCCTATTTCCGGTGCCTACATGGATGATCCGGTGCCGTTGGAAACAGACGGACCTGTACGCCACTTCAGCCAGGCCTGTCTGCTGCAGGCGTTGGGCTACAACCCCTGTCACCCTCTGACGCGCGCGCCCCTGGAGCCGGACGCGGTTCCCAGTGTGGACCAGGTCCACCTGCTGCGTATTCGCCGCTGGCGTCACCGGCACCCCGAGCTGGAAGAGAGTCTGTCGCCGACCGCTGCGCGCACATCGGATTGAGTCCGGGGCCTTCCCCCGGCGCGGATGGTGGTGGGTTTATAAAAAGGCCCGGGTAGTCGATACAGCGAAGGTGGGCAAGATAATGGCTGAGGGAGCAGACGGTTATGGGACGAGTGTCTAAAGTGTATACCGCAGTGGTTCAGTGGTTGTACGACAGGACTTTACAAGAGGGCACAGCTTCCCGCTCACCAAACGGGAGCGCAGATCCTGCGTCCGTCGCTGTGAGGGCTCCGCAAAGCCCTGTGCAGCAAGCCAGGGCAGAGTCTGGCGAAAGGGATCATCCGTCCATGCCTATTGCTTCACGAGAGGTGCAGGGACTGTCGGGAGCTGCTGGCCAACGACAGCCTGGAGAAAAGGAAGTCAAGACGTCGCTGCCCGAAGGTCTGGGCTACGCCAATTTGCTGGAAATGGGTATTGCATCAGGGTTGCCAGCCACCGCTCTGCTGCCACTGGCGCCCCACAGTTCCCGCTCCGCATTCCTGTACAACCTTTTGAAAGCTGCCTGCCCCTTGCCGCTGGAGCAGCTGGCCCAGGCCCTTGAAGCGGAAGCCCTGGAGGCTTTCCCGCTGGCACAGGAGGTCAGAGGCATGGCTCTGCGCTCGCCATCGCTGACAGCAGAAGACGCACAACTGCTTGATCTGGCGCAGTTACTCTTGCCCATGGAGGGAGAAGTGGATGCTTTGGGGGAACTGCTGGGCTTGCAGGAAGCGACTGTCGAGGCGATCAGGGATGAGTTCTGTCCGCGTCCCACACAAAAGGATAAAGATGCACTTGTGCGCCAGGTCTATAGTGTCCGCAGTGAGAACCAGCCCAGCTGCCAGCAATGGCTGGATGCGCTGGCAGTGTCGGGTGCTGGCTGGACGGCAGTGAAAGAGCTGGCCCAGGCCTGGAATCTGGAGCTGCCGGCCGGTCATGCCAACTGGGCAGCTTATGTAAAACATTGCAAGCGTCCTGGGGAGGCGGTAACGGCTCTGCTGGCCGCGCGGCAGAGAGAGCCGGATGGCACGCCTCAATTGTCAAAGGCCTGGTTACTGGTGCGCGCCCATGCGCACCGCTACGCCTTGTCTGCTGCTGTAGATGATCCGGTGGACCGCAGCTGGGGCTTGCCTGCGACTGGGCGTTCCCATTTGCGTGGCTTGCTCAGTTTTCTGCATGGGGCGGCCCGGCAGCCCACCGGCGAGCTGGACTGGGCTTTTGTTGATCGTCTGGCGTACAGCGGCTGTATGGATCCTGAGGCTGCGGCACAATTGCAGCGCCAGGGCCCCATGCCGGAGACTGCGTCCCGGCCCTTGCGCCTGTCTGACCTGACGCGGCTCATCGGTGTTGCACGACCGGAGAAGGAGGCGATGGAAGTCGCGTGTCTGCTGGGCGTGAAGCAGAGTTTCTCGCAGCTCAAAGAGGAGTTTCCCAACCTGCAGGAAGCTGACAGGGCTTTGCATATATGGCGCCAGATTTTTGAAACCATACCAGGGCTGGAGACGGGGCATCTGGTGCAGTTGTTTCGCGAGCTGGGCCAGGAGCCGCTGAACATGGACAAGGATCGGCTGATTGAGTGTCTGACGGGCGACCGGAACAGCACTTTGATGCCGGATGTGCCACTGCGGCAGTTGTTCGCGACTGCGGCAAACACCCTTGAGCTTGCCAAAGATATCAGCATTGAGGCGACGGAGTTGGCAATCGTAGAGAAAATCAGGGGGTTCTTCGACAGTCCCTTCCATGGTGTACCAAAGGGTACGGCTCCGCTGTGCCAGTTATTGAACCTGGTGGCGCACCAACCTGAGGCTGTGGAGATAGTGCGTTTGCGGTTTCCCACAGTGGCATTCCCGCCTTTTGCTCCTGCAGCTGCGCTCAGGCGCAAGTAGAGCTTGTCGCAATCCGGGGGCGTTCTCCTGTGGCTGCCGGATGCGCTGCCCTGCCCCTGTGTCTCCGGGATACAGGGACAATCTGGTGGCCATGCCTGCTGCGGATAACAAAACAGGCCTCTTGAGGCGGAGTCTGTTGCAGGAGGGGGGAGGCGAAAGACCAAAGCACTGCTGGGCGATATACATCCGCAGCATCCGTTCAGCACATATCCGTCCGGTTCAATGCGGCCCTGGGTATACCGGTCCGGGGCTTTTTCAGATGGATGGCCAGGCGATCAGTTTTGCGCAGGACAGCACCAGGGGGTGACAGCCCAGGCAAGCGGGCAATCAGGCGTAGACATTGTCATAAACTCAAGGCCGTAGTCTGGTCAGAAGGTTTGAGACCCTGAACTGTCAGGGTGTTTCTGTTTGAGTCAGGATGCATTCCTTGCAGCCAAGCAATAGGCAGACGGGGCCTGGTGCGGTGAAAATTGAGTCTCTGACAATCTCGAACTACCGGATGTTCAAACATGTTGAATTGAAAAACATGCCAGGTCTGTGTGTCTTTGTTGGGGCTAACGGCAGCGGCAAAAGTACGTTGTTTGATGTCTTTGGTTTCCTGAAAGAGGCTCTTGTCGGCAATGTTCGTCAGGCCTTGCAGAGACGGGGTGGGTTCAGGGAGGTAGCGACCCGCGATTGTGCTGACCGGCCTGTCGAGTTCACCCTGCAGTTTCGGATGGAGATCAGCGGTGTCGGGCGGCTTGTCACCTACCATCTTGCTATTACTCAGGGTGAGGACAAGCGCCCGTCCATCGCGCGCGAGTACTTGCGCTACAAGAGGGGAAAATGGGGCTCGCCCTCGCATTTTCTGGACTTCAGTCATGGCAAGGGGTTCGCCATTCTGAATGAGGAGGATTTTAACAAACCCGATTCAGCGCTGGATCGGGAAGAGCAAACCCTGGACAGCCCCGATATCCTGGCTGTCAAAGGTGTAGGCCAGTTTCAGCGCTTCAAGGCCGCCAACGCTTTTCGGCAGTTGATTGAAAACTGGCATGTGTCTGACTTTCACATCAGTGCGGCCCGCCCCCCGAATGAAGCGGGCTATGCCGAGCACCTTTCATCCCGAGGGGATAATACCGCTCTGGTAGCACAATACCTGTTTGAACAGCATCCTGAACGATTCGCTATTATTCTGGAAAAAATGAGGCAGCGGGTGCCCGGCATTGATAATGTTGCGGCGGAGAACACCGCTGACGGCCGCCTTGTGCTGAAGTTTCAGGATGGGAGCTTCAAGGACCCGTTTGTGGCCCGCTATGTGTCGGATGGCACTATAAAAATGTTCGCCTACCTTTTACTGCTGAATGATCCGGCACCTCACGCCTTGCTCTGTGTAGAAGAGCCTGAAAACCAGCTTTACCCCGATCTGATGGTGGAGCTGGCCGAAGAGTTCCGCGACTACGCTGAGCGAGGAGGTCAGGTGATGGTCTCCAGTCATTCCCCCGATTTTCTTAATGGCATTAAGTTGGAGGAGATCTTCTGGCTGAAAAAGTCTGATGGGATTGCTGAGATTGAGCGTGCTGCGGACGATGCGTTGCTGGTCAGTCTGGAAAAGGAAGGAGATCTTCCCGGTGTGCTCTGGAAGCAGGGGTTGTTTGAGAGAGCGCACCCCCGATGATCAAACTGGTGTTCCTGCTGGAAGAGAAGTCTGCCCAGGAAGTTCTGGATCAACTGTTGCCAAGGATTCTACCGCAGGACGTTTCCTGGCTGATTCACATCATCAGGAATCTGTTCGGCCTGAAAAAGGTCCGTGAGCTGGGACTGTCGAAGAACAGGGCGCAGTTGTTTGCGCTGTTTGGTCTCGCCCATCTCTGACCGTAAAGCGGCAATCGCTTGCACTTCACAACCCGGCTGCGGCCTGCACCGGGATGTAGCGGGAACAGGGGCCGGAATACGGCCCGGAACAGGGTAACACCGGCCTGCGCAAAGCCATTTGGGGAAAGCCCCCTCGTTGGGCTCGAACCGCCTTCCTCTGACTTCATGCACAAGCTGTGCTTGTTCAGCACTTCCTTGAGACAAAGTGTCAATGCAACTTTTACAGGATGCGGAAATCCAACTCTCTGTTGTTTATTTCTCTATGCAGAGAGGCCATGGATGCAGACGAATGCAGCGAAAATCAGTCAGGCGGGGGACTATAGAGCCTTGCCTTGTTCCACCGAGTGTTCCCGCCAGCCCACAGGTTGTCATGAAGGACGTTCTGTCCAGAAAACCCCGGATGCCACCGCAGCCCAGCTCCCGGTCCCGGCTGACAACACTATGCAGACGCCTGTTGCCCTGCGGCGGCTTGCCAGCAGAGCACAGCTGGACGACCCGCACCTGCCCATCAATTTTTTTCCGACAGGACGCTCACCACTGGAAGGGCTGATACCTGAACCGCATGTCCTGCTGCCATTGGAGAAGGACAAGGATCAGTGGTTGAGCAGGTGCTGTCAGTCAAGCGAAACCTCGCAGAAGGCATTTGATCAGTGGCTGGACGCCTATCGGCGGGCCGAAGAAGCGGGGCAAGAATTCTGCTTCGCACCACTGCAGACCACCCTGGAAAATATGTTTCTATTTGTTCGCCACATACGGGCAAACAAACAGTTTCATCGACCTTTGACCCAGAAAGAAGACAAGGCAATGGCCTGGGTAGAGGAAAAGACGCTGGAACTGCTGCTGGAGCCTCAGCCCCCCTACAAGCGTACAGTGCATCTGGCCATTGCTTTCATGACCTTGTATGAAATTGTCACAGACCGGCAGGTGCTGGAGCCGCTGAAAACAAACAAGCCTGGAGCTTTCGAGGAGTTTGTCGTGCGGCGGGAGCTGTGGTCCGAGAGTCTGGGGCATCCGGATGCTGACGGAGAAGCCGGGGTCTTTTCAGCCGTCGCTCTGGATCCGGAGCAGGTGGCCGCGTTCTGCTGGGGCGGTAACAATCCAGGTGGCGCAGACGAGGCGGAACAGCTCTTCAGCGCCCGCGCGGGATGCTATGCGATCTGGGAAGCTCTTGCCGCCAGCATCAACAAGCAGCACCTTTTGATTTACCCGTCGTTTCAGGAGCTCAGTTGCGAGGATTTTTGTCGGTTCGGTCATCTTCCCCTGCATCCCGTCGGGATGATAACCCGCTACGCGCAGAATGCAGATGGCGTCCTGATGAGTCCGCTGGAGTTTGCAGCCCATGATCTGACGCATCTGAACAACCTGCAAACCATAGGAGATCCTGAGTTGATGACGGGGCAGCACTTTCTGCGCCAACCTGTCGAGCGCCTGATCTGGCGTTGTCTGCTGCGTGAGCAGACACCGGCCTGTCTGGCTGGTCTGCAACTGGAGCCTGCACTCCAGCTTGTGCTGTTTCAATTGCTCCATGAGCAGATGCCGTCGATGGCTCGCTTTGCGCTGGAGGATGCCCATTCTGGTTTTTTCTGGCTGCTCCGGTCGTTGGCCTATGCACGCCGGGAAGGCTGCAATGGTTATCCGCCCGAAATACGCGAGCAGGTTTCAGACGCACAGGCCGTTCTGGCCACATGCTGGACAGTTCGCCTGTGGCACAAGTGGCAGACTGTGAAGGGGGCCGTATTGCCAGACGGGGAACTGGATGCTCTGGCTCAGGAATTTGTCGCGAAAGATGTGCTTGTGCTGCAACGTCATATGGACTTTGTTCAGCAGCACACAGGCTGTTTGCGCCAGCTTTTCAGTGAACATTGTGATCCGGTGATCACCAACGAGTACGGTCATCGTCGTTTTTGCCTCCCTGCCGATTTCCCGAAGCTGCGCGGATACGAATTTTTCAGGGATTACGGCTTTGGGAGTGGCCTTCACCATCTGGATCATACTGATCTGGCCTATCTTGCCGCACTGGATTGCCCCCGGTTGCGAAGGGAAATAGAAGAGCGGACCTGTGTCGCCCCGCCCGAAGGGCAGCCATGCGCGTCTGCCCTCCCGGAGCCAGGTCTCACGGACTTGCCGTCATAGCGGCTTTGCCAGGAGGGGCATGGCGACTGGTTTTTCCATCCAGGCCGCCAGACCTGGGCCCGGGGCGTCCTCGTGCCTGCATCTTTTGTTCAGGGTTCGTGGTGGACGGGGCGATCTTTTTTTCCGCCGCCGTTGGGTTGCAATTCAGGGACGGTGATACTTCTGGTGCCATTCAGGGCAAGGGAACCGGTAGAACGGGCGTCTGGAGCAAGCTTTTTCAGCCATTGTGGCTAACAAGAGAATGCGGGGCACAGTTTTTGTGGTGAACCGTTATACTGGGGCGGCGTGCTGCCTTGTTGCAGTCATTATTTCGCATTGTTTGAGTGCACTATTTTTTGAAGGAGCTTTCCGTATATGGATAGCCAGGGAACTTCCGCCCCCTCATCGGAGGGGGATAACAACCGGGACACAGGCGTCACTGCAAGAACGCCCTTGCGGCTGAGTGGGCCCGGAGCCCTGGAAGTGATGCAGCTGCTGACGCGTCACGGCAGCTGCAAGCCGCTGGAGCTGGGGGTGATGCTGGGCTTGCCGGCCAACTTCCTGCTGTCATTGGTGCCCTGGAGTGATCCGCGCCACCTGTGGACCGCCATGTTGCGGGCCGTCTGCCCGATCAACCTGGATATGCTGGCCTCCGTGCTGGAAGACGATCTTGTCAATGCGCACGACCTGGCCGTGCAGGTGAGACGCTGGGCGCAAAAAAACGCGCTGCCGCAGCGGGTATCCTGCGATGCTGATGTGGACCGGCTGGTTGATCTGCTGCTTCCTCTGGTCGATAGCTGCCCCTACCTGGTCTGGTGTCTGGGGTTGAGCGAAGATCAAATCAGGATCATCAAGTCCGACTGTTCACAACGCTGCGTCAAGAAAGAGTTGCAGGCCGTGGTTGAGGAAGCCTGTCGCATACAGGAACGCAGCTGTGAAGACTGGCTGGCAGCGCTGGCGCGGAGCGGGAGTGACTGGAGTCTGCTGGAAAAGATTGCCACCCATTGGGGGGTGGATGTTCCGACCGACTGCAGCGACTGGTATGACTATTGCCAGCAGATGCAGGATCCGCAGAACACGGGCCGAGACATTGTGCTGCATGACTTCCAGCAGTCGCAGGCGGACGAAGCCATTGTTCCTTTGCAGAAGGTATGGCTGCTGCTGCGCAGCCGGGCTTCCTTGTTGCGCCTGCCTCTGGCACTGGAATACGTCACCGATTATGTCCGGTGTTGGGAGTGCGGCTGTGAAATGGTGGCTCTTCTGGCATTGCTGCATTATGCCGTCGATCGCAAAATCGAGGGGCTGTCCGGATCGGATCTGGCGCGCTTGAAGCAGCAGGATTGTCTGGAACCTGATTGTATTCCCTCATGGGCTTTGCAGGCGCGCTTGCCAGAGAGACGTTCCCGGCGGTTGGCTCCCTCGGATCTGCCGTTGCTGGTCAGCCAGGAGCCGGAACAGGTGGCGCTGGAGGTGGCAGCCTTGCTGGGGGTTGGGCTTCATTATGACGTACTGCTGGCCGACTTCTCCCATTGCTCGCCGCACGAGCGGGCTCTGCAAATCTGGAAGCACATCTACAGTCGTGTTCCTTTGCTGGAAACAGGCCACATTGCACAGTTGTTTTCCCAGTGTGACCGACCGCAGCAGATTGAGGCACTGACCGGCAGTCAGGATGGCGCTTTCGAGCCTTCCGTCGCACTGGGCAGCATCTGCGTCCGGTTCCAGGAATTTGCCCAGCTGGCCATGGCCATTGATCAGAATCCGATGGTGGTGGCAGCGTTCATGATCGGGCGGGCTCTGGAACAATCCAGTCTGTGGAGCGCGCCAGTCAATACGCCTCCCAAGGTTCGGTTGTTGAACTGCCTGGCACAAGACAGCAGACTTCTGACCGCGCTGCATGAGGTTCTCTAGCGGGCCTGGAGAACCCGGGTTGATGTCACCTGGGCACGTGCCTTGATACAGAAGCGGCATGAGCCCGGGTGCGATCCGTCCCCCCTGGCTCAAGTGCACGCAGCGCTGCACAACGCTTGCTGCTGTTCCCGGTAACCGGCACTTGCCTGGCTGCAATGTTGGCATCCTCCCCGCCCTGAAGGACGGGGCTTGCCGCGCATCAGGTCAGTTCGCTCTGGATGAAAAGGGCGTGGCCCGCACCCCGGGGCGAATAGTTTATTGTCCACAGACTGGCATCGGTGGTGATCGGTCCGCCCTCTGTCGCTGCGAGGCGAATGAAGGGATTCTCGCCATTGAGAATCAGTCGTCCCGGCATGAGTGGTGGCAGCCCTGGCGCAGTGCCGCTGGTCATATCATAGGGGGATGTTGTCATGTCGCTGTGCATCCGTTGTGTCGATTGTCTGTTGTCTTCAGGCCTGCGCCAGATGCCGCTCAGGTGTACACCGCTTGAAAAGGCACAAAGAGGCGTTCAAAAATCCAGTGAAGAACAGTAACAGCCGTTTCCAGTGGCAGGGGC
>Ga0209020_1000697_pt1 | contig 40280 bp, 34 predicted proteins | sample PinacodermBB_FD_187298 | JGI IMG/M metagenome (GOLD analysis project Ga0209020, IMG submission 187298) | Host-associated microbial community of the marine sponge Aplysina aerophoba from Gulf of Piran - sponge pinacoderm, lysed by bead... | ecosystem: Host-associated > Porifera > Sponge >... | reverse complement strand
GGAAACTCTCAGCAGTTGACATCCTCCCCGCCCTGAAGGACGGGGCTTGCCGCGCACCAGGTCGACAAGCTGTTCTGCTTCATTGAGAGCTGCCATACAGCCTTTCTGCGCGACTTGCCAGGTCCGGGAATCCGGGTGCCAACATGTTTCCCCGCCCTGCCTACGCCGCATGCAAGCAAAAACCCGCCAGGGAACTCATCTCGATCAAGGTTCAGCTGGAGGCTCCTTTCAGGAACGCTTCCGGCACAATCGACAGCCGTCGCCCCAACTCTACCCCGGTCACCCTTACCAGAACCTTCGCTACGGAGAGCGTCGCACAACCGCCGATAGTACAATCCGGGAGCCGACAACCGCAAGCTCCCCTGTTCTTTCTGGTGCCGGGGCTCGACATAGCGGCAGGCGGTGCCGGACAAGCATGGAGCTGGCCTTTGCACAGATCAAACACCCCGGCAGCAGGATACCGCCTACACTTGTCGCCATACGCAACAGGCTTCGCTATGATGGACGCTATTCCGCACCCTCCACAGCCTCTCCTCATAGCAGCCGGAGGAACAGACAGGCCAACTGCCTTGTCTTCCCGTGCGTTGAAACTTCGTAGATCATCTACTACCAGTTGCAGCAGGACTCCCGTTCCGATATGGCAATCATCATCAAAACCCCCGAACAGATTGAAAAAATGCGCATCGCCGGGCGCCTGGCCGCAGACGTGCTCGATATGATCACCCCCAAGGTGCGGGAAGGCATAAGTACTGGCGAGCTGAACGAAATCTGTCACGACTATATGGTCAACGTCCAGGGCACAGTCCCCGCGCCACTCCACTACGGCGCCCAGGCTGATCGCCCAGGCTTTCCGAGCTCCATCTGCACCTCACTCAATGAAGTGGTGTGCCACGGTATTCCTTCTGACAGCAAAAAATTGAAGAAAGGCGACATCCTCAACATAGACGTCACTGTAATAAAAGATGGTTACCATGGGGATACCAGTGCCATGTTTTGCATCGGTGAGGTGGAGGAGTACAAGCAGCGGCTGGTGAATGTCACCCGCGAATGCCTGTACCTTGGCATTGCCCAGGTGCGTCCCGGTGCCCGGCTGGGCGATATAGGCGCCGCCATCAGCAAGCATGCCCACAACAACCACTACTCTGTCGTGGAAGACTTTTGTGGTCACGGTATAGGTGAGGGTTTCCACGAAGACCCGCAAGTACTGCATACAGGGCTGGCGGGCACAGGAGAGCTGCTCAAGGAAGGAATGACTTTCACCATTGAGCCCATGATCAATCTCGGAAAAAGAGGCACCCGCATCAAAAAAGATGGCTGGACGGCTGTCACCCGGGATGGCCGTCTGTCAGCACAGTGGGAACACACCCTGGTTGTCACCCCCGAAGGCTGTGAGATTCTGACACTGCGGAACGGGGAAACAACTCCCCAGCTCCCGTGACCAGCCCCTTTTGTGACCTCCGGATCAGGTATCAGCCTCCGGCAGACAAGCAGGAGGCCGGACATCGGGCGCGCGGCTGTCGGTGTGCAGCCGTGCGCGAACAGAACGCCGCCAGCTGTCGTAGTCTTGTTGCAACTGTTCCAGTGACAGGCGGCGTACGGCTTCGATCACACGGCTGTCCCGGTTGACAGCGGGCCTGCCAGCAGACAGCGCATGACGAAAGCGGCGGTTCTGTTCCAGCAAGGTCGCAGCAGGCTGGGCAAGCTCTGCTATCACAGCGGCTTTGACGGTCTGTAACTGACGGACATCCAATCGTCCGATGCCCGCTTCATCAGTCTCCAGAAAATGGGTAATCCGGGCATCAATCTCTTCTGGCCCATGATCCGGAGAGCGCACCAGAAACGCCAGCCAGGGAACATGCCGGTCGCTGTGCAATGTCAGCACCTCATACCCCAGCCGCCCGGAGCCACGCAGTCGGCTTTCGAAGGGGGCCTCCAGCAACCGGGCCAGCACCCGGAACAAGGCTCGCGTTTCGGGTGAATCATCTCTGGCTTGCCACAGGGTCAACTCAACAGAGCCGGGCTCACTGGCAGGAATTGCACAAGACGTCAGTGGCAGATGAGCTGGCGAGGAAGGAGCCGGCTTCCTTGCCGTACCGGGGGAGCCGGCCTTGGCAGCTTTCCTGTGCTGGAAAAGGTCCAGCAGCTGATAAGCCTGTTTTTTACTCATATTGCCATTGATCAGTACGGTCGCTGGCACAACAGACAGCAGGGAGCCAATCCATTGTTGTAGCTGGCTCAGCGTCAAGGTGTCCAGCCTCTCAAGCCGCGCCTCAGGCGACAGCCCCTTCCGCTGGTGCAGCTGCGCAAAAACATGCATCAGGCGCTCCATGTCACTGCCTTCTTCCTGCTGCGCCAGCTGATTTCTGAATGCCTCCCTCGCCCGGTAAAAATCCTCGGCCGGAAGTTCAGCGAGCTGCTCAAGCTGCTGTAACAACAACCTGGAAAACGGGATGAGGGTGTCATTGAAACCATTCAATTCCAGAACAACCTCACCGCCCTCCGCCACCAGCTGCCAGCTCAAGCCAGCACGCGACAGCGTCCAGAGGCTGTCGCGCAAACGCCAGCGCAACAGCTGGTCCCACAAGTCAACAAGCAGGGAAAGAGCGCCATCATCCAAACCATCGGGCCCGGGAAAAGCCAGACTAACGCTGTTGTAGGGCACGCCATAACGATGGGTATGATGAAACCAGGCATTCACCCCGGCCTTGTTCACCAGGCGTTCAGGCCGCCCCCGGTCCGGTTCCTGTATCAGTGCCAGTTGAGCAGGTAGCAGCTTGTTCGCGCGGGGCAGGGCCATTGCGGTCGTGGGACGAGCCTGGGACCAACGTCTTTTCTGAGCTATGGTGAACGGCTGGACACTGTAGCGCATTCCCATCCATGGCTCCTGGTGCACAGATCCCGTCGGTTCCTGCTGGTCTATCACGTACAGTCGTAACTCATCCGGAGTCATCTGTTGCACAAGTGCCCGGATTTCTTGTGGATCAGGATCAGGATCAGGATCAGGAACAGCAAGAGGCATTGGTATTGCCGATGGCCGCCAGTCCGGTGCCATAACCAGCCGTTCTGCCATTTGGTCCGGCGTGACGCCATAATCAAGCAGACGTTCGACTGTCTGCTCCCGTGTCATCTGTTCGAGTAACAACGCACTGATGCCCTGATTTCTGATCAGTGCCAACCAGGCAAACAACTGGGTGACTACTGCCTCCAGATGTTGCCGCCCCAGAGGCGTCAGCAGCATATCCACGCCCACTACAGCAGCAGGCTCCTTCTCGTCGAGGCGCGCCACCAGCTGAGTGACCCAACCTGGCTCCCGTAATACCTGGAACAGGGAACCTGGCCCTTCCTGCCCCAGCAGCCAGGCCAGGTACAAACCAGCCTGTCGCCAGTGAGGCTGGTCGGCCACAGACAAGGGAAACTGGAACCACAGGCGAGCCGGGGCATGACGCGTTTGCATGTCGATGCGGATACCTTTTTGCCCCTCTGAATAGCGAGCAGGCAGCTTTTGCACCGCAACGGACTGACCTGCGGGAAGAGGCGCAAAATACGCACGCACATGCGCCTCCAGTGCATCGAGAGAGTCTGGGCTGACCAGCACCAGACGCAGGTTATTCCCCCTGTACCACTGACTGTGCAGGGCCAGCAGGGCCTGACGCAGGCGTCCGCCGTTTTCATGGGTGTCCGGTAACGTCTGGAGATTGCCGACCGCAAACCGGCGTGCAGGATGACCGGCATGCGTCGTCGCCTTCTCCACGTGCAGAACTTGCTGCAGCTCCTGCTCGCGCAATCCGGCGAACTCAGCCTCTATAACATGGCGTTCCTGCTTCAGTGCCTCAGGGGCAAAAAGCGGTGCAGCCAGCAATGCGGCCAGACGATCCAGCAGCGGCTCCAGCCAGGGCCGATCCACGGAAACCCGATAGAGGGTGTAAGACTCCATGGTCAAGGCTTGACTGAAACCACCACGCCGACTGACAAAGTTGTCAAACGCGTCCGGACCCGGATAGCGGCGGCTTCCCAGAAAAATCATGTGCTCCAGCAAATGCGCCAGCCCGGGCCAGGCATCAGGATCTTGTCGCGAGCCTGCGCCCACCCGGACTGCAACCGCAGCCCGTTGCGCATCGGGCCTGGACACCAGCAGAACACGCAGGCCGTTGTCCAGCGTGAACTGGCGTACAGCCTGCGCCGGCCGCGCAGAAGGCAGCGCGTCTGACTCGCCACGACTCCCGCCGCTGCCGAAGACAGAAACCAGCAACACCGAGCTCAACACCAGCGGCGACAGCCCACCAGGGATTCCCTTCATCCCGTACGGCTCTGGCTGGAACCCTTGAGAAGCCACTTGTCCAGTATGCTGCCCAGAGCCTCCATCTTGACCGGCTTGCTGATGTAGTCGTCCATCCCCGACTCAAGGCACTTTTCCCGATCACCAGTCATGGCATTGGCTGTCATGGCGATAACCGGCATCCGCTCACTACCTGCCTGTTGCTCTCGCTGGCGTATAATGCCGGTCGCAGCGTAACCGCTCATCTCTGGCATCTGACAGTCCATCAACACCAGGGCATAATTTTTTTCAGCGGTCTTCTCCACGGCCTCGAGGCCATTGACGGCCAGGTCGATCTGTACAAGCCCCATCTTTTTCAGCATGGCCATAGCCACTTTCTGGTTCACCGGGTTGTCTTCCACCAACAGCAACCGCTCCTGGCGATCCTCCAACGAAGGACCGGGGGCCGCGACCGTACGCGATACCCCTTCCGGCGACCGGCTCATGACCTCCAGCGTCATATCCAGAAGCTGGGACTGGCGGAAGGGTTTGGCCAGACTGTCATGCAGCTTTGCTTGCTTTCTTTCCACTTCCGTCAGTTGACCGGCACTGGTCAGCATCAGCCTGCGGCAGCTTTTGAGCGTATCTTCAGCGGCAATACGGCGGGATAACTCAAAGCCGTCCATATCTGGCATCTGCATGTCCAGATACACAAGGTCGAATGGGCGCCCGGCCGTCACAGCGTCATGCATTTTCTCCAGCGCCACCGGACCACTCTCTGCCAGAGCATGGTCGATCCCCCAGGACTCAAGGTATTTATGCACAATTTCCCGGTTGGTGGCATTGTCATCCACGACCAGGGCATAGACCCCTTTGAGACTCGCTCCGGAACTGGCCCGCTCGGGAATGGCATCACCTTCTTCGAAATCAAGATCGAAAGAAAAGCAGGACCCTTTGCCTGGCGTACTGACCACATGGATAGTCCCTCCCATCAGCTCCACCAGCTGGCGCGATATGGTCAGTCCCAGACCTGTGCCACCAAACTTGCGGGTTGTGGAGCCATCAGCCTGGGTAAAGGCTTTGAACAGGCTGGGAATAACGTTTGCGGGTATACCTATGCCCGTATCCTGCACTTCAAAATGAATGCGGTGCCTGGCTTCAGTGCAGCCTTTGTACAGTGCACGGATAACCACTTCTCCGGTTCTGGTGAACTTGACAGCATTGCCCAGCAGATTGGTCAGCACCTGACGCAGACGCACGGGATCACCCCGGACCGTCGCGGGCAGGGCCACATCCGCGTAACAGCTGAGTTCAATTTTCTTTTCCCGGGCCCGGCTGGACAGCAAGGCGGAGACATCACCCACCAGAGTACTCAACTCCACATTGACATTTTCCAGATCCAGCTTGCCCGCCTCGATTTTGGAGAAGTCCAGAATATCGTTGATCAGATGCAGCAAGGCATCTGCCGAGGAAAAAGCGGTTTCAATGTAATCCTTTTGCGTTTTGTCCAGAGGGGTATCCCGCAGCAGCTCCAGCATGCCCAGCACGCCATTCATGGGGGTGCGTATTTCATGACTCATATTGGCCAGGAACGAACTCTTGGCACTGGCCGCCTGGAGTGCGCTTTCCCGGGCACTGTGCGCCTCAGTCATGGCCTTGCGCAGATTTTTATTGGCCATATCCAGCGCTTCTGTACGCAGGGCCACTATGTGCTCCAGGTCCTCCTTGTGTTTGCTCAGCTCCTTGTCCCTGCTCTGGATCTGCTTCATCATCAGTCCAAAGCTCTCATACAGTTGGCCTATTTCATCATTACTGGTGCGCTCGGGAATGTCAGCATAGCTCCGTTCGGACGAAAAACGCTGCATGGCCTGAGCCAGCACAGTGACAGGGCGTGCGATTTGTCGCTGCAAACGAAACGCCATAAGGTAGGATGCGGCTATGGCCAGCACTGTAATACACAGTGCCAACAGGACATTAAGCAATATCTGCTCATGCAACTGGTGTATTTCCGCCCGTATCACTATGACGGCATCCAGCTGATTCGGGTTCCCCGGCGCGCTCAGCGGTACACTGACATCAACAACGTCCAGGCTGTGATTGAGATGAATCGACTGACTCTTGTCGAAAGGGCCAGCATGGCGGTAGCTGGCGTCCTGTGTGCGCGTATAGGATGCCAGCTTCTGACCATCGGGAAGGAACAGATGCGCCTCCCTGACGTGTTCGATCACCTGCAAGCCCTGAAGACGCTTGCGCACCGAGACAAGGTCACGCGCTTCCACGGCTTGACGGCTGTCGAAAGCCAGAACGGACGCCAGATTCAGGATGTTCTCTGTCATACTGTCTCGCGAGCGCACATAGTCGGCGATGCTGTAGATCAGAAAACAAACCAGCAACCCCACTTCCGCCGTGGTTACCATGGCGTAACGCAGCTTCTTTTCTATGGAAAGTTGAGAAAAATTGAACATCGGGTACCTGTCACTGTGCAAAGAGAACCAATGCGGCCCAGAGTGTACGCACCCCTTTCACCGCAACCCTGCCAATGTATCGACCAATTGTCGGCATCCCCCAATGAGTTAACCGGGGACAGCCGTCGAGCAACCTTGCGCACAGTGGTTTGATCCGACGCCAGAGGGCGGGCAACAGGCTTGCCAGGAACACAAAAGACAACGAACAAGGTGCTATTGAGAACCAGACGGTACTTCCCGGGGGTACACAAGCAGAGCCCGGCTGAGAGGCCATTGCCTGCTGTTATTCAAAAAGTTGCCCGGCCTTACGAGCGCACTGACCGGCCCGGGACCCAAGAGCCCGGCAACACAGCGGGCAACCTGGCCCCAGCCACTGGAGCAGTGTCCGCCAGCTCCTGCCAACAAAACCGGACCCGCTCCTGATAACAGTCAGCCTGTAGCCAGGAGGGGGTCCGGTCCCTGGAGAGGCTTCGTCTTCATCCCGCGCCATAGCCCCACAGGGCAGCTCATAAAGTCGGAGGCTGCAACAGGATCACAACCCGCCTGTGTCCTTACATGGCCGAGCTGTAAACCAGTGTGGCGGAAGGCCGGATGATATGAAGCCTGCTCCATGTTGCCGGCCGGGCCCGGTTAAAATCGAAATGCATCCTTGAGTTGTCACTCAGCGTCATCTCCACACGGATGCTACTGTTGAGAAACCTCCTGCCAACATATCTGACAGAGGCGGGACGCTCCAGCCACAGGAAGTTGCTCTGGTACAGGCGGCCACTGGGTGCAGGCCACTGATCATCAGACACCGAGGCCAGATGTCGGGCCATCCGCTCCACATCAATAAAGGTCCCGTATTCATGTACGCGAATGCGTTCCGGAGCAAGTGCCTGGCGCGTGCTGGCGGAAAAAACCATGCCGCCTTCGACCTGGACATCTTCCTGCTGAGGTAGCGCCAGCCCCTGGGGGACCGGAGAGTCGAAGGTACTGGTTAACTTGAATCGGCTGCCATTGAGCCAGGCTGCGTGCGTCAGCGTCACCTGACCGAGCCAGCGTTGTTCAAGTGCTTCAATTACCACCTTGTAGTGGGCCTGGCGCTGCTGCTCGCCAGATTCAGGCGCACCCGCATGCCCCCCCTGGTAGTGCGCTGCCAAAGTGCAGGTGGCAGCGGGAACCATCATCAGGGTAGAGAGGGGAATGGCCCATCGAATAATTGGGGCAGGCATAACTGTTCTCCGAAGTCGGTACGGACTCAGGCTGCCGATGAAGGCTGCCGACCGCTTCTGACAGATCCGCCAACAGAAGGTTCAGTAGAACTGACAAATTTTTACTCTTTTTTCGCAATTGGCTCACATAACGGGTTGATGCATCAGAGAACATTTTGAAAACCTGAAACAAGCCTGAGCACATCCCTGGAGAAATGAAGGAAAGTCAACGGGTTGTGCTGATAATGAGAACTGTTGGCACAGCAAGGCTCGCGGTGATTGCGTCGCTGCCTGGCGAGCCCTGCGTAAGTGACAAGGCCCCGCGACATCAGGCGCGGTCAAGCTTCCTCCTTTAAAGAAGGAGGCATAGCCAACCGTGAACAATCCACGGCAACGACGACAAACAGCCTAAAGTGTGGCCACAGCCCGCTCCCTATGCGAAACAACGCCAGGTGGCTTGCTGCCCGAGGCCCGAAGCCAGGTGGACACGCTGTCGAGCAGCTCTGCAAGGGAAATATTTTTCGGCGCGGCTTCGGCGATGGTATCCAGAGAAAAACCCGGTGGCAGCTCGCGTAAAGCAACGCTTTTCTGATACTGCGCTGCCGGCTGGCTGGACACCATAAGGACACTACCGGGGCGAGGAGACTCGCAAGACCTCAGCCAGGTCTGCAAAGTATCACCCGTATGGCATCGAAACCAGTTGCCGTCCTGCCATTTCCTCGGTGTATCCACAACGGTAACAGGCACTTGCTCCATGCCGTCTGGATAGGAATAGGCAGCCAGCAGCAGGCGGGCGAGCTCTGTCTCATGCAGCGGCTGATGGCTGGACGAGGACCAGCCTGCCAGATTCTGGCCGTCTCCTCGCTCCTGCAGCTCATTCATCAGCTCGGGAACACGGTCAATATCCGGAGTCAAGGGCCTTTGCCCGGTCAGTACAACCAGCTGCCTGAAGTGCACCCCCTGTTTCCATTGGCTGGCCAGCCAGTCCATACGACTGAGCATGATCGGACCTGGAGCGCCGAGGATCACTGCGTAGTCATATTCCTTTTGACTCGCAGTCACGGCCCGGATGAGAGACAGCTCGTCCATGCAATCCCTGATCTCCCCCATCTGTTTCTCAGGCAATACCACCTCCTGCATTTCCCAACGCTCCTGTCCCGGTTTGCGTCCCCACCGCTCTACAAAAGAATCTCTCCAGGCCGCCCAGTCAGAACTCTTGACATCACGGAGCACTGCCCCGCCATACAGGAGCCCGATCAGTTTGATCAGAGGAGGGGGTAGCTCGTCTTCCAGGACTCCTGGCGCCGAATCAGCAGCACTCATCATCAAAACACCAGCAACTTCCTGTTGCTCGGCATTTTGTGTAGCACCCGTGCCCGGATCCACAATCTCACCGGATTGTGCAATCTTCACCGTAACAACAGGTGCCGACGCATACTGCGGCTCATGCGCTGCCAGGCTGCATGGCCACAGCCAGGGGACGCAAGCAAGCCAGACACCAAGACACAAAGAGGGGTGGCGAAGTCCAATAAGGCGTTTCATGGCAACTACCTATGTGCCCGTTGAGGAGGTTTCAGTCTAGGCAGACTCCCGCCATCCTGTGCACTTTTTCCAGGATGATTTTCCCTGGAGAAAAGGTTGGCATATCATGGTCTGCACCCACAGCCTGGAATAAAAGACAACACGATTATGTTGGCAGTCATTTCACCCGCGAAAACGCTGGACTACGACACACCTGCTGTCACCGACCAATGCAGCCAGCCGGAGCATCTGGACCCGGCGGGCCAGTTGATTGAACAATTACGAACACTCGATCCCGTCCAGCTGGCAAATCTGATGCACATCAGTGACAAGCTGGCGGCCCTGAATCTGGCACGTTACCAGGCATGGCATACCCCTTTCACCCCAGATAACGCCCGTCAGGCAGTGCTGGCGTTCAAGGGCGACGTGTACACAGGTCTGGACGCCTACAGCATGAACCCGCAGAACTTTGTGTTCGCGCAGACCCACCTGCGCATTCTCAGCGGTCTCTACGGCCTGCTGCGCCCGCTGGACCTGATGCAGCCTTACCGTCTGGAAATGGGAACCCGCCTGGCCAATACCCGGGGACGGGATCTCTACGCCTTCTGGGGGGATACCATCACCCTGTCCATCAACAAGGCGCTGGAAGAAACGCCCGGCAGCAAGGTGCTGGTCAATCTGGCTTCGCAAGAATACTTTTCCAGCGTAAGGCCGGCTGCACTGGCTTCCGGCACCAGGATATTGACTCCTGTGTTTCGCGACTGGAAAAACGGTCAGTACAAAATCATCAGTTTTCATGCCAAAAAAGCGCGCGGCATGATGGTGCGCTACATAATCGACCATGGACTTACGACAGAAGATGATCTTGTCGCTTTTGATTATGGTGGTTACAGCTACAGGGATGATATGAGCGATGACAGCCAGTGGGTGTTTGTACGAGGGGGCTGAGCAGACGACGGTGACATGACACCAAAGACATGACACCAAAGACATGACACCAAAGACATGACACCAAAGACAATGCGCCCCCGGGATGCCACCCTGGGACGCAAATATATCAAATCCTTCGCCAGCGGCATTGCTGGCATGTTCATCACCTCAGCCGAGCATTACGCCTGGCTGGCACACCAGCACCGTATACCAGTGGTGACAATTGATCTCATGGAGCTGGACATCAGTCCCCGAGAGTTCAACATCGCAAGAAACCGGAATCTTGCAAGGATGTGTCAAGACTCCCTTTTGCGAAGCATCCAGAGGCTGGAACCTCCCCGGACTCTGGTCAAGGCAGTTCTTTGTGCCCACTTTGGTATTGGCGACTGTTCGAGTTTGGGCGGTAGCCCCATAATCGGAAGATCTGTTTTTACCGTTACACTGACAGATGAACGCGGCAAAGCCTGGCACCTTGAGCGTGTTCAGGAGCAGATGCCGCTTTCCCCCTGAGGGTCCGCTCCAGCCATGCCTGACCATAATCGGGGCACCAACATCCCACCAGGCAGCGACAACAGAATGCGTAATACGACAGCGTATACTTTACAAGGCTTCGCTCGTGGCGACTCCCAGGACGATGCGCTTGTATTTCAGCTACGAATGCATCCGTTGCCCTGTATCTGATGTGACGGACCTGTTCCGCCAATGCTGTTGTGACACCTCCCTCTCATAGGAATTTACAGTGCGTCACAGTGCAACCAGAAGCCAACAGACAAGCTCATGAACAACAGAAAAACGACTGATGCCTCAGGCTGAGTGACTCCATTTTTTCCAGCTGGATGAACACCTGGCCCTTGAGTGCCAGACAGATGTTAATCATGAGGCGGTCATGGCCGCTGCCAATCACAAGTACAATCTTCCGGCCTGCCGACCTGCTGCCGCTGGCTTACCTGTAAAATCCCGGTCGATTGCACTTCACTTTTTGTCTCCAGCCCAAGACCGTCTTCCAGGACCCGCTCAATGTTTTCCATCACTGTGACTGAATAACAGCATACCCCCATACGGCCGGATGTCCCCCGCCCCCACTCTGATGGGAGCTTTTCCTGCGACCATGATCAGCGAAAAAGGAGACGCCAGAACAGAATAAACGACTGGGAGGTGCTTTGTTTCCCCCATCCCGGGACAGGCGAAACAAAGCGGCAGGAGAACTACTGGCTATAAGCCTCTACAGGTACACAAGCACAGAACAGGTTGCGTTCGCCATGAGCATGGTCCACCCGGTTGACTACCGGCCAAAACTTCTGCCCGACCGCAAAAGGCACCGGATGCGTGGCCGTGCGGCGGCTGTAGGGCCGGTCCCACTCTTCCAGCAGGTCATCTTGCGTATGCGGTGCCCTGACCAGCGGATTGTTGTCTGCTGGCATTTCTCCACGCTCCACCTGGGCTATTTCCGCGCGGATCGCCACCATGGCTGTGACAAAACGGTCCAGCTCTGCCAGATTTTCACTTTCTGTTGGCTCAACCATCAGCGTACCTGGCACAGGGAAGCTCATGGTCGGTGCGTGGAAACCATAATCCATCAGACGCTTGGCAATGTCTTCCTCCGTTATTCCCGAGACTGCCTTTATCGGTCGTATATCCAGGATGCACTCATGAGCAACGCGCCTGTTGCGTCCGGTGTAGAGTATGGGGTAATGGTCCCGAAGCCGTTCAGCCAGGTAATTGGCCGCCAGTATTGCGACAGACGTTGCTTTTTTCAGTCCCTCTCCCCCCATGGCATGCAGGTAGCTCCAGGAAATGGGCAGGATCGAAGCCGACCCCCAGGGAGCCGCACTCACGGCTGTGTTTGCGCCGCCAGGCGCATCCATCCTGATCACGCTATGGCCGGGTACGAAGGGAGCAAGATGCGCCTGGAACCCTATGGGCCCCATACCCGGCCCGCCGCCGCCATGAGGAATGCTGAACGTTTTGTGCAGATTCATATGGGACACATCGGCCCCCATGTCCGCAGGACGACTGACGCCAACCAACGCATTAAGGTTGGCTCCGTCCATGTAGACCTGGCCACCATGCTCATGAACAACACGGCAAATGTCTTTTATGGCATCTTCGTAGACACCATGGGTCGAAGGATAGGTGATCATCAGGCACGCCAGCTTGTCGCGCTGCTCGCTTGCCTGACGAGTCAGGTCTTGCAGATCGACATTGCCTTTGTCATCACAGCGCACCACAGCCACTTCCATGCCTGCCATGCTGGCGGAAGCCGGGTTGGTTCCATGGGCGGAAGCCGGAATCAGACACAGGGTGCGCTCCGACTCCCCCCGGCTGTCATGATAGCGGCGAATCGCCAGCAGGCCGGCATACTCACCCTGGGCCCCCGAGTTCGGCTGCATGCAAATGCCATCGAAACCGGTAATGTCTTTCAGGTAGCTTTCCAACCCGGCAATCATCTTCCGGATGCCGGAAGTCATCTCCAGCGGTGTAAAGGGGTGCAGCTGGCTGAGCTGCGGCCAGGATACCGGCATCATCTGGAAAGCGGCATTGAGCTTCATAGTGCAGGAGCCCAGAGGAATCATGGCCTGGTTGAGCGCCAGATCACAGCCTTCCAGACGTCGCAGATAACGCATCATTCCGGTCTCTGACTGGTAGCTGTTAAAAACCGGGTGAGGGAGGAGTGGATGTTGACGCAGGAGTTGCGTCGGCAAAGACTCCAGTGCAGCCGCTTCTGCGTCCAGCGCATCCGCTGACAAGCCATGCCCTTCGCCCAGCACAAGGTCCCACAGCAACACAATGTCTTCGCGCCGGGTAGCCTCATCCAGAGAAATACCTATACGTGAACCCGCTTCTCGCAGGCACACACCAGACTGACGGCAGCGCTGGACAATCTCTTCCGGGCTGTCTGGCGTCAGGGTCAGAGTATCAAACCAGGTGCTATTGACCGGTTCCAGTCCGCAACGCCTGAAGCCCAATGCCAGAATGGACGTCAAGCGATGTATACGATGCGCGATGGTTCTCAGCCCTTCCGGCCCATGGTACACAGCGTAACTACTGGCCATATTGGCCAGCAGTGCCTGGGCTGTACAGATGTTGCTGGTCGCTTTTTCGCGACGAATGTGCTGCTCACGCGTCTGCAAGGCCATACGCAGCGCCGTCCGCCCCCGGCTGTCCACGGAAACACCTATCACCCGGCCTGGCAACGAACGTTTGTAGGCCGAACGCGTCGCAAAAAAGGCAGCATGCGGACCACCGTAGCCCATGGGAACGCCAAAACGCTGAGCACTGCCCAACACGACATCGGCACCCCAATGTCCTGGCGCCTCCAACAACACCAGACTCATGATGTCCGCCACCAGTGAGACAGTCACGCCACGCTGCTTCAGACTCGCTATCAGAGCCCTGTGGTCAGAAACATGCCCCCAGGTGCCGGGGCAAGCCAGCAAAACGCCGAAGACATCTTCTTCCAGGGCTTGACTGGCCGGTCCTGTCACCATTTCCAGATTCAGCCCTTCGGCACGGGTGCGCACAACGTCGATCGTCTGAGGATGGCAGTCACTGTCAACGAAAAATCGTCGACTGTCTTTTTTCCTGGTCACCCGCAAAGCCAGGGACAGGGCTTCTGCGGCAGCTGTCGCCTCATCCAGAAGCGAAGCGCAGGCCATTTCCAGTCCGGTCAGATCCATGGTCATCTGCTGAAAATTGAGCAGGGCTTCCATGCGGCCCTGGGAAACTTCTGCCTGGTAGGGCGTATAAGCCGTATACCAGCCTGGATTTTCCAGCAGGTTGCGCTGGATCACCGCCGGCACCAGCGTGTCGTGGTAGCCCATACCAATAAAGCTGCGGGCAGGCTGGTTGTGATCCAGAAGTTGGCGCAGATGTGTTGCTGTATCTTTCTCGGTGTGTGCGGGCCAGTGCAGAGGATTGGACTGCTGCAGGATGCTCCGGGGCACGGTGTTGTCCAGCAGGGACTCCAGCGAGGGCTCGTCCAGCACCGCAAGCATGGTGCTGATATCCTGCGTGTCCGGCCCCAGGTGACGATCAACAAATTCGTCAGTATATTCCAGCTGTGTCAGCCTGTTCAGGCTTCGCGATTTTGTCATCTTCGGGGTTCAACCTCTGCCACAGAGAGCGGCGTAGTCTGTTGCATCCAGAAGGCTGTCCAGCTCCTTTGGGTCTACGTCTACAGGCTTTAATTGCAATATCCATCCTGTGTCGTAAGGATCTGTTTCGATAAGCTGCGGGGTGTTTTCCAGCGCACTGTTGTGACTGAGTATCCGGCAAGCGAAAGGCACGTATACATCGGATACCGCCTTGACAGATTCCACAGTAACGGCCGCAGCTTTGGCTTCCAGTTCTGTTTCTCCCTCGTCAGGTATCACATGTACAATGTCACCCAGCAGCTCCTGGGCATGCTGGGTGATGCCCAGAGTGAAAGTGCCATCCTCTTCTTTGCGAATCCATTCGTGTGATTCGGTGTACAGGCGGTCTGCAGGAATCTTGTCCATGGCGGGTCAGCCTCCGACGATTGTGAATAAAGAGGCTGCGAGTGAAGACAAAGCCCGGCTCGCAGCGAACAGCAAAAAGTCACCGGAATCCGGCTCAAGACAGGCGTTTCCGGCACATCAGGAAGATTGCTCAGGGACCTTTTTACCTCGCCGGACAAAGCAGGGCCGGGTGACACGCACTTCTTCTTCCCGGCCACGCAGCAACACCCTGGCTGTTTTGCCGGTGTTGGCCGGCACCCTGGCCAGGGCAATGGCGTGCCCCAGTGTAGGAGAGAAAAGCCCGCTGGTGACAGTCCCCGTGCCCGCGTCTTCTGTCATTACAGGACAACCGGCACGTACTACGCCTCTCCCTTCGAAGATGAGTCCCACCAGGCGGTCCCAGCCGCCCTTGTTTTGAATGGCGGTCAGAGCAGTGCGGCCGATAAAGTCACGATCAGCAGGCTCCCAGGCCAGGGTCTGCCCCATGTTCGCGGAAAACGGCGTAATGGTTTCATCCATTTCGTTGCCATAGAGATTCAACCCCGCTTCCAGACGCAAGCTGTCACGGCAGCCCAGACCGCAAGGACTGACGCCAGCTTGCAGCAGCCGGGACCAGAAAGGCTCAGCCTCAGCCGCAGGCAAGCTGATCTCCAGGCCGTCCTCGCCGGTGTAGCCCGTGCGGGCGATCAGCCAACCATCGGCTTCACCAGCCTGAAAGGTTTCAAGGCTTTGGATCATCGCCGCTTGCCGGGATGTAGCAACACTGGCAGCAAGGTCACGGGCAGCCGGCCCCTGAACAGCCAACATGGCCAGCTCGGGCCTTTCAGTAAGCCGGACGGCATGGCCAGTCGCCTGGAGATTCATCCAGCGCACATCTTTTTCGCGGGTGGCGCAATTGATAACCAGGCGATATCCCCACGACAGCCGGTACGCAATGAGATCATCTATAACACCGCCCTCGTCGTTCAGCATGGCAGTGTACAGCGCCCGGCCCTCATCAAGGCGACCGACATCATTAGCCAGCAGTTTTTGCAAAAACGCGCAACTACCTTCTCCCTGCACATCAACCGCTGTCATATGGGAAACATCGAAAAGGCCCGCTTTTTCGCGCACCGTCTTGTGTTCTTCCAGCTGGGATCCGTAGTGCAGGGGCATATCCCAGCCCGCAAAATCAATCATCCTTCCACCGGCCTGCGTGTGCGCGGCGAAAAGGGGAGAGCGCTGCCCCATGACTATGTGTGCCTCCGGTACTGCGGAAAGTCCACCGACTTCAGGCGGCAGGTGAGTAAAGGGCGCCTGCGGTGGACGGGTGCCCGCATTCTAAGGCAAGGACCCAAGGGAACTCAAACTTCGGAAACAAGGGAGCAGGAAAGCACAAACACCGGCAGCACAATTGCAGCAGGGAGTGTCTGCCGGAAACCGACAACGCTGACTTCAGAAAAAGCACGACACTCGCAGCAAGAGCCTTACCGGCGGCAGTCTATAACTGCACCAGAACACTCTTGGGAACCCGACTGAAAAGGAGCAGATCAACCGGTTTTCCCGTACACCCGTACACCCGTATACAAAGACAAAACTCAGCAGCACAAATGACGGCTCGCAAGAGAAGGCATGCAAGCCTTCCCTTCGTGCACAATGACTGCCTGCACACCTCTGCCAGATACTTGCCAACAACTATCGAGCGCCAGAACTACCAGTCAATGCTTGTAAAAAACTGGAGGTCCTTGTCTGGCGTCTTGTCCCTTGCCGACCTTCTGCCAGCACCTGCAAGCGTACATCATCGGTCTGGTTTCTTTACAAGACGAAGCAGCAGACAAATATCTGGTGAAAACGCGCTCGGGGTTTTCTTCATCAAGAACCGGCTGGTGATGCAACCAGAGGCAAAAACCAAACCTTGCTCTGCTCGCCCATGCACAGATGACTTCCCCACTGCCTACGCCTTGTGCACGGAATCTCAACGCTGCTGGCCATCACAGCTTACGGCACCTTGAAAAAAAAGCGACAGGTACCTCTTTCCTTGCTTTGCGGCAGGCGGCACGGACAGGCGACTCCCCGACTCACCGCCGGTCACCGTCCGAGACGCCACCAGTTGCGCTCCCATCATGTCGAGAACGCACTCGCCAGTCACACTTTTGTAAAGTTTTCCCGGTAGAACGCCAGCTCTGTCACTGACTCGAGAATGTCGTCAAGAGCCCTGTGGGTACCGGTCTTGACCTGCTGCTTGAGCAGCTCGGGCTTCCAGCGACGGGCCAATTCCTTGAGCGTGCTTACGTCAATGTTCCTGTAGTGAAAAAAGCTGTGAAGCTCCGGCATATAGCGACGCAGAAAACGACGATCCTGACCCACGGTGTTTCCGCACATGGGAGACAGTCCCGGGCGGGACCAGGCTGCAAGAAACTCCAGTGTCATGGCCTCTGCCTGGGCGGTACTGATACGGCTTTGTCGGACACTCTCCGTCAGTCCGGTAGCGCCATGGGTTTTCACGCACCAGGGCCCCATGGCGTCGAGCACAGAATCCGGCTGATACACAGCGATAGCCGGACCTGTGGCCAGAAGGTTGAGTCGAGAGTCTGTGACAAGAGTGGCTATCTCAATAATCTTGTCCACTTCTGGGTCCAGGCCCGTCATTTCCAGGTCTATCCAAACCAATACCTCCTCCGGAACTGGGCGGCTGACTTCTTGGGTCATAGGATCAAACCTGCAAATCTGAGCGGGTCCGCGATCATAGTGCATGCTGGAATGTCAGGCAACGTCCCCTGGGCGGCGCCGCTGATATCAAGAATTTGAGCCGCTGATATAAAGTTTGACTAACCGACTTGTATCTGTGCGCGAGATCAAACCATGCCAATCTGATGTCTGGGTGTTGCCTGTCTGCTACCCTGTACCTCGTTCCGCACGAGAGTCGTTTGGCCCTCGTACCAACAACGCCACCAACTATTTGAATAATTAATTTGAAGGAGCATGGACATGTCAACGAAGGGGCGACCACTACAAGACCCTTTTCTGAGTGCTCTATGCAAGGAAGGTGTCCAGGTGAGCATTTTCCTTGTCAACGGAATAAAACTGCAGGGGAAAATTGAGGCCTTCGACCAGTTTGTCATACTGTTGCGCAACTCAGTCACCCAGATGATTTACAAACATGCCGTGTCGACAGTCGTGCCAGCGCATCTGGTGCGTTTGCCGGGCTCGGATGGTGCTGCGGAAGACAATCCTTCGACGGATATCGATCCCGGAAATCATTGAGGATGCGCAGGGGGACAAGACCGGAAAGCCGCGCCTGTAGCAAGGAAAGGGCCGGGACGGAAAACGCGCAGCAGACGCTCGGACGCCCGGACGCTTGGACGCTTGGACGCTTGGACGCTTGGACGCTTGGACGCTCGGACGCTCGGACGCTCGGACGCTTGATAGTACAAGCATCGCGAGGGGAGGTTCGCCGGGCGGCAACGTCGTCTTTCCAGCCTGTATTCTGACGCCGGAACCGTCTGGTATCGAGCGGTATTGGATGCCTGTTGGCGGAGGCACGTTGGCCATCAGTGGTGCCTGGATGCCTGCTGTGAGCGCTTGTCCGTCTGCCTCCTGACAGACACGGACAAGGTCCTGGATTTTCGACCCATGTCTGCGAAGACAGTCAGAGCGATCGAATCAGGACAAAAAAACAGAGAGGAAGAAAGCAGAGAGAGGAAGAAAGAAACAGAAGGAAACAGAAGGAAACAGAAAAAGTGCGCCCGGGTTCTGGACAAACGACCGGCGGTGCTCATTGATCTCATCACGGACAGGGGTCCGTAAAAAATTAAGCGCGTGGCGTGCAAGCGCAAGCACGCAGGGAGGATGTTTGTTTTTTGATCGGCACGAAGGAGGGGAACGCGCTGTGCTCGTTCACCCGTGCGGCGTGGCAAATGGCGCGCTGCAGGAGGACCCTGATGAATTTCGCGAGCTGGTGCGAGCTGCCCAGGTGGAGCAGGTCGCCTTCCTTCTTTTCACGGCGACTGCCGTGTCTCCCCGGTATTTTGTAGGAAGCGGCAAGCTGGAAGAAATACGGCAACAGATTTTGGCGCAGGATGCCAATCTGCTGCTGGTCAATTGTGTTCTGACTCCCAGTCAGGAAAGGAACCTTGAGGAGAAACTGGAGTGCCGGGTTGTCGATCGCACCGGCCTTATCCTCGATATTTTTGCCCAGCGGGCGCGTACTCATGAGGGCAAGCTTCAGGTCGAGCTGGCACAGCTCAACCACATCAGTACCCGCCTGGTGCGCGGCTGGGGACACCTGAAGCGTCAGAAGGGCGGCCTTGGCCTGCGCGGGCCTGGTGAAACCCAGCTGGAGACTGACCGGCGTTTGTTACGGGCACGTATTCAGATGCTGGAAAAACGTCTTGACAAGGTGCGCAGCCAGCGTGCCTTGACCCGCCGGGCCCGGCAGCGGGCACAAACGCCCCTGGTGTCTCTGGTGGGTTATACCAATGCAGGCAAGTCCACACTGTTCAATGCCTTGTCCCAGGCGGGTGTCTATGCGGCTGACCAGCTCTTTGCCACCCTGGATCCCACACTCCGTCGTTTGGTTATAGATGGGCTGGGACCGTTTATCCTGGCTGATACCGTGGGTTTTATAAGACACTTGCCTCACAACCTGGTGCGGGCGTTTCACGCAACCCTCGAGGAATCCATCCGGGCAGACTTGCTTCTTCACGTTGTTGACTGCGCCTGTGAGGACCGCATGGAAATGATGAAGCAGGTCCGTACGGTTCTGGCGGAGGTCGATGAGGAGATACGCGGCCAGGCGCCCACAGGCGAACGCCATCAGCTGCAACTGGAAGTCTTCAACAAGGCAGATCTTTTGGGCATCAGTCCGCGCATAGAGCGCGACGACCAACAGCGTCCCTGCCGGGTATGGATGTCAGCGCAGGAAAACCAGGGGCTGGATTTGTTGCAGCAAGCCATTGCGGAACTGCTGACCACTGACCTGGTGCATGAGCAGGTGTTTCTACTTCCGCATCAGGGACGACTGCGCTCCCGACTGTACCGGTTGGGTGCTGTGCAGGAGGAAAGCTTTGACGAGCAAGGCGTATCCGTTCTGAATGTCCGCATGCCGCGCCAGGACTTTATCAGAATGTTTGCACAGGAAGAGCAGGGAGAGCAGGGAGAGCAGGGAGAGCAACAAAGTGGACACAAACATCAGGCCCGAAGATAAAATCAAGGAGTTCCCTCGATCCGCAAGATACTATCTCAGGCTTCTGCACTGTGCACTGATTGGCGACCTGCAGGCATAGCTCCTGCTCAATAGAATCAGCACAGCATATTTTGCTGTGATGGGGGTCTGTAACAGACTGGAGTTCGGGCTGGACCGCTGTGTACGGGCGATACAAACAACCCGCAGTTGTCGTTGTGTCCTGTGTTGTGTTGCTGCGATAATCAGCGCGATGCGACCACTTGACTGATTGACAGCGCTTCCGGTCTGCTGGCATGACGGCAATGGGCGTGCGTCCTGGAGTAGCTGCCATGGCCGGGCTCATGGACTCTTGCCCTGCCGTGCTGTGTTCCGGACGAGGCCCGTTCTTTTGCCTTCTGGCTATACACGATTTAAAAAACACGATTTAAAAACTCACGAAAGAGGGATAATTTCATGGAATCTCTTTCCAGTCGCGGCTGCCTGGTTTCAGTGAGGCCAAGCCGTCTTTTCCCCAAGAAAAAGCACCTTTTTTTTCAGGCGGCACTGCTGGCCGGGCTCCTGCTGGGAGCATCGGGAGAAAGTGCAGCTTTTGAGAAAAAAGACAAGGACAAAGAAATAAAAGAGATCATAAAAACTCTCTCCAGGGACGGTATCGATCCAGGCTGGCTGGAGAAGGCCTTTGCCGGTGCTGAGTTCAAATCGCGCATCATAGAGTTGATCTCCAAACCTGCCGAGCGTCGCCTTGTCTGGTGGGAATACCGCAACTTGCTTATCAGCGAGCATCGGATAAAAGAGGGCGCAAAATTCTGGAAGACACATGAAAAAACGCTGATCCAGGCTGAACAAAAATGGGGAGTGCCACCTGCGATCATTCTTGGAATTCTGGGTGTGGAAACCGGGTTTGGCTCAAATACTGGTGGCTTTCGGGTGATGGATGCTCTCTACACGCTGGGGCTGGGCTATCCACGGCGGGCCAAATTTTTCAAAAAAGAACTTCATGAATTTCTTCGGTTGGCCAATGCCCAGAACATGGACCCTCTCAGCCTGACAGGTTCTTATGCTGGCGCCATGGGCGTGCCGCAATTCATGCCTTCCAGCTATCGCGAGTATGCTGTTGACTTTGATGGCGATGGGCAAACGGATATATGGCACTCAATGACTGACAGCATTGGTTCCGTGGCCGCCTATCTGCAACGCCACGGCTGGCAAGCAGGGCTTCCCGTGGCTCTGCCGGCACGAATCACAAAGCCTGTTTACAAGAAATTTATCGGCAAAGGTTCCCCCGCCAAGCCCGAGGCGACACTCGGCAAGGCAAAACGTATGGGGTGGATACCGGATAGCAAAGAGCCACTGGCTTTGTCGAATCGCAGGCCTTTGTTGGTTCGGGGACTGAAAATGGCGCTGGAAGACGATGATCAAGGCCAAAGCCGTTCCGAATACTGGCTGACGACAAAAAACTTTTATGCGCTGACGCGCTATAACATCAGCAACCTGTACGCCATGGCAGTATGGAGACTGGGGCAAGAAATCGAGAAAGTCTATCGCTCTGATCAAGAAAGCCAACCAGCCCTCACCAGCCACACTCCTCCCCAGGAGCAGGAAACCCGATAAGCCAGGTGTGTTTTGATAAGACAGTCTTCTGCCTTGCTCGACGAAAGAAATGCCATCAGCGCAGTTTTTCTCCTGCAGGGCAAGGCTGTTTTTCAACGGATTCAAGCATGAAATCCTGCCTCAGATGGCTCAGAGCCCGAATCCTCCAGCAACCCACCCAGAGGAAAGTGCGCAAGCCGCTTGCCTCGCGCAGGGTGGAGATGAGGTTCAATACGCGCAGTCATGCGTCAGCTGACATCAGCCTTCGGCATGCAAGGCCGGGCATCTTGTCTCCGCTGTTTTTTGATCGCTTCGCTGGGGGCACCATGTCCCGACAAGGGTTTTATCCTGGGCTGGGCATTATTGTTTCCCTGAGTGCCTTGCTACTGCAGGGATGTAGCAGCAGTGGTGGCCTGACACCGGAACAGATTCAGGCCGGACGCTATGCACTGGCCCATGATCATGCGCCACAAGCTGCCGACCACCAGGCCAGGACGATTGCCGATGCTGTCCCCCAACCTCCAGACGGCCCCCTCAAGTACCGTCCTTACAGGCTCTACGGCCTGGCCTACACCCCGCTGAAGTCAGCCACCGGCTACAGGCAGGAAGGCATAGCTTCCTGGTACGGAGTCCGTTTTCATGGATACAAGACAGCCAACGGTGAACTTTACGACATATATTCAATGACCGCTGCTCATAAAACACTCCCCTTGCCTTCGTACGCGCGGGTGACCCATCTGAAGACAGGGCGCAGCATTGTCGTAAGAATAAACGACCGAGGGCCTTTTCGTGCCAACCGGCTGATTGATTTGTCCTGGGCTGCGGCCAGAAAACTGGGCATTGACCGTCAGGGCATTGCCCGGGTGCGGGTGGAGGGAATAGACACATCTCCAGAAGGCCTTGCAGCTTTCCGGCAGAGCCTGGCACGCACAAACAGACGACACGATACTGATACCAGAGTCGCCTGGCTCCAGGTGGCCGCCCTGAAAGACAAACAGAAGGCCCAGTCGCTGAAGGAGCATCTTGAAAATCAACTGGACAATCCTGTACGCCTTGTGCCCGGTCAGGACCCCGGCTTGCTGAAGGTCCGGGTAGGTCCATTCTTCAACAAGCAGTCACTGGAGAAGGCCCGACGTCTTGTCAATGGCTGCTGTCAACTTGATGGTTACACCGTCTATGAGTAGATCCTTGTTGTTTGTTATCTGCTCCTCTGGTGTGGCCCGTCTTTACTGCCTACAATGGCCGACCGGGTCGGGGTGTTCCCTGCCACCGGGCCGCGCATGCATTGATGCGTATCATTGGTCCCTTGCGCTCATATCACTCCATGAGCGCGGATGCCTAGAGCAACAACACACAGAAAAGAATGATGAATCCACTCCTGCGTATGATTTTCCCCTCTCTCAGAAAGGGCAAGGGTGCACTCTGGGCTTTGGTTGTTCTGCTGGCGCCTTGTACCGCTGGTGCCGCAACAGCCGGCATCATCCCCTCTCCTCCCCGCATTGCCGCCAAGAGCTATATCCTGATGGATGCAGCCAGCGGTGATGTGCTGGCTGAACAAAATGCCGACGAAAAAGTCCCCCCCGCCAGCCTGACCAAAATGATGACCGCCTATGTGGTGGAAAGCGAGCTGGCAGCCGGCAACATTGGGCGCGACGAGCAGGTTACGGTCAGCGAGCGGGCCTGGCGCATGCGTGGCTCCCTGATGTTCATCGAGGTGGGCGAGCAGGTCTCGGTGGACAATTTGCTCAAGGGCGTGATTATCGTCTCCGGCAATGATGCCAGCGTAGCCCTGGCAGAGCACGTTGCCGGCAGCGAGCGCGCCTTCTCTGATCTGATGAACGCAACCGCCAACAAGCTGGGGATGGCAAGCTCGCATTTCCAGAACGCCTCTGGCTGGCCAGCTGCCGACCACTACACAACGGCACGGGATCTTGCCATCCTGTCCCGGCACATTATTCAGGACTATCCGGAATACTACGCCAGCTATGCCGAGAAGGAATTTCAGTACGGCGTCAACAAGCGCACGGGAGAGCCGCTGGCTCCACAGCCAAACCGCAACTCACTGTTATGGTCCGGCATCGGGGTTGATGGCCTGAAAACCGGTCATACGAGTGCAGCCGGCTATTGTCTGGCGGCTTCTGCCACCCAGGACGACCGTCGTCTGATTGCCGTCGTCATGGGAGCGGCCAACGAGCGGGCTCGGGCCAGGGAGACACAAAAACTGCTGACCTATGGCTTTCGCTTCTTTGAGAATGTGGCTATAAAGTCAGGCGGCATTTCCTTGACCAGCTTCCGTGTCTGGCAAGGCGACCGCAATACGCTGTCGGGTGGGCTGGAGGAAGATCTGGTTGTCACAGTTCCCCGTGGCACCAGCGGGCAGGTAGAGGCCAGTGTGCGCGTGGACTCTGATATCCGGGCACCAGTAGAAGCCGGACAGGTCATAGGCTCGGTGGTCGTGCGACAAGACGGAGAGATTGTGAAGCAGCGTGATCTCCTGGCACTGGAGACCGTGAAAACTGGCAGCTTCCTCAAACGGATGTGGGATAGCATCTTGTATTTCTTCTCTCATCTTTTGGGATAAGCCTCCATAACTGCTCCCGACAACATGATCAAAGGAGAAGGTGTTTCCTCTTATGAGTCAGGTCTACCTCAACGGTGATTTTTTCCCGCTGGAAGAAGCCAAAGTGTCCGTGCTTGACCGAGGCTTTCTTTTTGGAGACGGTGTGTACGAAGTGATTCCAGCCTTCAATGGCCGCCTCGTGGAAATGCAGGCGCACCTTGATCGCCTGGAGGATGGCCTGAAGGCGGTTGGCATTGAGGCTCCCGAGCCGGAAGGCGGCTGGGAAGCGCTGTGCCGCAAACTGCTGGAGAGCAACCGGTCTCTGGGAGAGCATCGGGCAGTCTACCTCCAGATCACACGTGGTGCTGGCAAGACGCGCAGCCATATCCCTCCTGCCAATCTGACCCCGACGGTTTTTGTCATGGTCATGGCCACGGGTGCTCCCATGACCGGCCAGGCCCAGGACATGAAAGGGGCTACAGCCATTACCATGAAAGACCGGCGCTGGAAGCGGTGCAGTATCAAGAGCGTCTCGCTTCTGGGGAACCTGATGGGATTCGACCATGCCCGCGCAGGGGGGGCACATGATGCAATCCAGATTAACGAGGATGGCTATGTGACCGAGGCCTGCGCCGCCAATATTTTTGTCGTCCGCGAGGGCAGGATCATGACCCCGCCACTGAGTGAAAATATTCTGCCAGGGGTCACCCGGGCTCTTGTGCTTTCAGTCGCACAAGAAGATAGCCGCTATGCCTGTGAGGAAACAGCGGTCACGCTCTCTGATTTACAGCAGGCAGAGGAAATATGGCTGACAAGCTCCACCAAGGAGATCAGGCCGATAGTGTCTCTCGATGGCGTGACCGTGGGCTCTGGCGAGCCGGGTCCGGTGTGGCGGCATATTGCGCCCTTGTTCTGTGCCCGCCGGGACGCTGTATCCTCCTGAAGGGGGGCAAGGCAGGAGCACCCGCAGCCGGAGAAGGTGGTGCCAACAGGGTCCGGCCATCTGCATCGCCGGCCCGGCAGCCGGTCACCGGGCTGTTGTCTGACGGCAAGCAAAGCTGCAAGCTTGCCAGAAGAGGATAGAGGGAAACAGGAACATGATTCAGGCCCGTGCCTTCGGGCAGTCAAGCTCGCCTCCTTTATATGTTCGTCAGTTGGGCATTCGGGATTACCGGACCACCTGGCGGGCCATGCAGGCTTTCACGCGCCAACGGGAGGCATCGGCTGTAGACGAGCTATGGCTTGTGGAGCATCCCGCCGTTTTCACTCTGGGACAAGCCGGGAAAGCTTCCCATGTGTTGGCCGCAGGTGATATACCGCTGATCCATGTCGACAGGGGAGGACAGGTCACCTTCCACGGCCCTGGACAGCAGATCCTGTATCTGCTGCTTGATTTGCGCCGGCGTCAGCTGGGTGTTCGCGATCTCGTGTCCCGCATGGAGCAGGCCGTTGTCGACACCCTGGCGGACTGGGACATTGCTGCTCACTCCCGCACGGATGCGCCTGGGGTTTACGTTGAGGCCGCCAAGATTGCCTCCCTGGGTTTGCGCGTGAGCCGGGGCTGTTGTTTTCATGGTCTGGCACTGAATGTAGACATGGAGCTTGCACCTTTTCGCAGAATCAATCCTTGTGGTCATGCGGGTCTGGCTGTTACCCGCATGACAGACCATGCTGCAACGGCTGTTGACCGAAGTCATGTGGCCCAGGCGCTGATCCGTCATCTTGGCGGACACCTGGGCTCACCTGTCCATGTTGCAGACACAGCTGAGCCTTCCTGTTTCGAGTGTTTGTCCCACCCGTTACAGTCCACGTGAACTGCATCGAGAAATAAGGTACTGATGAAAATGCCTGTGGCGACCAACATGATTCCCCTCGTCCAGATTCCTTCCGGCACAAAGTTTGTGACGGACAAGGGCGTGACGGCTATTAAAAATGGCATCAAGGCACGCTCGCAGCCGGAGTCGGCCGAGCACAAGGCTCGTCTGCCGAAACCGGACTGGCTGCGCATAACCGCACATACCGGGGAAGCCTATGGGCGTGTCAAAAAGATTGTACGCTCCCATGATCTGCACACGGTCTGCGAGGAGGCCATGTGCCCCAACATCAGTGAATGCTGGAGTGCTGGCACGGCCACCATCATGTTGATGGGGGATGTCTGCACCCGGGCCTGTGCTTTCTGCGCCGTGAATACTGGCAATCCGCACGGATGGCTGGACGAGCAGGAACCGGAGAAAACGGCCCGTAGCGTTGGACTTATGGGATTGAAGTACCTGGTGCTCACCTCAGTCAACCGTGATGATCTGGCCGATGGCGGTGCCGGGCACTATGCGGCTGTCGTCCAGAAAGTACTCGCGGAGCACCCGGGTACAGCTGTTGAAGCCCTGACGCCAGACTTTCAGGGTGATACGGCAGCCGTGGAGGTTGTTGTGGACAGCGGCATCTGTGTTTTTGCCCAGAACATCGAGACAGTACGCCGACTGACACACCCTGTTCGTGATCCGCGTGCCAGCTATGAACAGACGCTCAAGGTGCTCAGGCATGCCAAAGCGCACCGTCCTTCTGTCCTGACCAAGACCAGTCTGATGCTGGGGCTGGGAGAAACCGAACAGGAGATAGCCCGGACGCTGGATGACTTGCGAGCCATAGATGTCGATATTGTCACGCTTGGCCAGTACCTTCAGCCTACCCGTCATCACTTCGAGCTCCAGCGTTATGTCTCCCCTGCGGAGTTTGATCGCTATCGCCAGTGGGGACTGGATCGTGGGTTCCTGGAAGTGGTGGCAGGCCCGCTGGTCCGGTCCAGCTACAGAGCCGAACAGGTTCTGCACAAGAACAATGTGGGCCTCGGCCGGGAGGCCGTGCAGAGATAGTCTCCTGCCGCACGGGCCCGCTCACCGCCGGTTCGTTATCAGATATGCACGCAATCCTGACCACCTGGTTACCTGCGGGGATTTTCCTGGCGAGAGGCCTTCTCCAAGAACGCCACCGAAGGACGATTTGTCAGCAAAGACCAGAGGGGCAAGATGACACCACAGCTATCGGGAGTGCCGACCCCGGATACACAACGGCGCCTGTACACAACACAAGAGCAGGTGGAGGGCGGGGCGCACGCCGGCCGCTTGTTCCGTTCAAGGCGGTCAGTGCTTTCTGGCCAGAAGACTGGCGCAGGCGTGCAAGCGCGCAGAGCCAAGGCAGTACAGCAGGATGAAGCCCCCTCTCTCTGTCGATGCATCTGGCCGGACTGCGGGGCCTTGTTTGCCCCCGGAACCAGGCTCCGGCATATGAGAAATCACATTTTTTGTGACAAATATTTTGTCTGCGAATGGCCGTATTGCCATCAAGCCTACCGTAACCGCTCCCAGCTGGTGGCGCACCAGCGATGTCATACAACCAACAAACCCTATGCCTGTCGATACGAGGGCTGCAACCGCGTTTTCTCTGTGCAGTCGTCTGTGTCTCGACACGAGAGAATGGCGCATGGGCACAAGACACTCCGCAGCATTTTTCAGGGCAACGGCGCAGGCCTCCGCGCAAAAAGGGTGAGACATCAAAGTATGCCTGTCAGTGCACGCAACACGCTTGTCAGTCTGAAGAGGATGCCCGCCCCCCCGGTCAGCACAAGCCCGCAAGATATTCAAAACTTCCCGTTGCAGCAGACGAGACAACGAGACCTGCAGGGCAAGGCAGACCAGGGAGAGCCGGCACAACTGCCAGAGCGGCCAGAGCAACGGCAGCAACCACAACAGCCAGTAATAGCGCAGCCTGCCAGAAAGCCCATCGTCCTGTTCCGCCCCTGGGAGTCAGTAGAGCGAAAGTCAGCGGAGGACGCGGAGAAGCTGGAGGACGTCAGTGAAGGGAGGCGTAGCAGTGGGAGCGACCAGTCAGCGAATACGCCGGCACAAATGCCCCACTCCTTCGTTCTGGCATCCTCCTCTGCGACGGGAGGTCCGAGCTTGCCGGAACCGAACGGGCAGGAGGCGCGCATGGGAAGGGGTCACACAGTTGCGGCCCAGCCCCCTTCCCACTTCCCATCACCGGGTTTTTCCCTCCGCATTTCTCCCTTCCACTTCACTTATCAGCCCTATCAGCCCTATCAGCCCTATCAGCCCTATCAGCCCTATCAGCCCTATCAGCCCTATCAGCCTTATCAGCCCTATCAGCCTTATCAGCCCTATCAGTCATATCCGCCATATCCGTTTTACCCTCCTTATGCTCCTTCCTCAGCCACATCACCCCACTTGGCCCCGCCGGGTGCCAGGCAGGGAGGTGCCTTGAGCGGGCCCGGTTATTACGCGCCAGCCTTTGCGCAAGCGCGCTTATATGATCACCAGGGAGGAGCGCCGCGCCCAGAACTTCCTGCTGTCCAGGCCAGCATTTCGCCGGCTTTCGCGCCTTCCGGCAGATTGCCGCTGGGAACACAACACACCGTTTTCCTGGGGCCGGTCAGGTTTCCAGGTAACGGTGGTCATACCAGCGGGGGAAGAAGGCTTGGCGAGCCGTATCTGGATCCCAGGTCGGGCATGCGAAGCGGCACGCTGCGGGGGCAAGATTTTCAGGATGCTGGCGCCATGCCGCACCCCGGCACGCAGCCTCCGAGGACAAGGACAGCACAAGGGGCGGAGGAATGGCCACCGCTGCCCGGGATGCCTGTGCCTCATCACATGGAGCGAACGGGTTTCCAGGCTGTGAGACCTGTGTGCACTGAGGGCGATCACCCTTCCTGATCCCAGTGCGTCAGACAGCCGCCGCCTGAGGGTCGGGCGGGGCGCCTATGAGGATCAATCTGACAGGGAAGGGAAACCGGAGAATATACGACTGTGGATTTCACCAGGCTCCCCTATCCACCCAAGCCACAAAAGCTACCGGCGTCGTTAACAAAGCCACCTGGACCTGTAAGGGAGCGCAGCCACGAGCAGCACTACAGACCCGCCAGCCTGGCAGCTGCACAATGAAACGTCCGGCGCAATCCAGTCCATGTTCGAACAGGATCCTGAGCCAATGCCTGGCTCCGCACTGCGTCAGACGTGCCCCCACTGCGTCACGCAAGATAGCTGTCACCCCTTTTTATAAGGGATCTGACGACTCTCCAGGCTGAGCACTGGCGGCTGCAATGGCTCTTTATGCACAAGAAGCGAAAGCGACAGTCCATTCACAATGATGGTGTTACCCAACAATGCTCCTGTGTTTCCGCTGACAAGAGAGGCCGGCATCACTGGTGGCAGCCTGAATTCTTGACGCAAACAGGCGAGAGCTGAAGGTGTTCCCCTGTCCGGAGGCAGCAAAAATCTTCAGCAGTGCTGCACGCAAGACAGGTTCGCGATACTCATGGAAACTGCGGCAATGAACAGGATTGAGTTATCAGGTCATTGCCGTAAATAGATATGTTGTGCCAGGCAGCTGCAACAGTGGAAGCTCACGTCATGACAGGTAAAGTGCAAACTTGGGAAAACACGTCAGTCGACAGCGTTCTCCCGGCGCAATGGCAAGACGCGCATCCAACTGTTAACACCAACAACCTGGAAAGGAACTGCGTCGCAAGCGCAAGGTTCTGGCCGAAACCACCGCTTTGCTGGAACTCTCCCCAAAGACCACCGCCACCTTGGGGGGAAGGGGGCGTACGAGGAAGGTAGATGCCTCTCCCAAATCGTAGAGAACCTGTTGCACCTGATCAGAAAACGGCAGTCAGTGGTGGCTGTAAAACAAACTCCGGTACTGTACTCGACATGCCCGCACAGACTTTACGACACTAGATGCACGACATATGAACATAGAATCTTGCGAAAATTTCCCGAAAACCACAGCGATCTGAGAGAAAGGACCATACGAAGAAGGCTGATGCCTCTCCCAAATCCTGGAGAACCTGTTGCATCTGAACTCAGAAACCGGCAGTCAGTGGTGGCTGTAAAGCAAATTCCGGCGCTGTACTCAATATGCCCGCACAGGCTTAACGACACCAGACAAACGACATATGAACATCGAATGATGAACACAGAATTTTTCCGAAAATTTTCAGAAAACCACTGTGATCCGAGAGAAGGGGCCGCACGAGGAAGGCTGATGCCTCTCCCGGATCGTAGAGAACCTGTTGCACCTGAAGTTGCTCCTGGATCAAAAAGAAGCAGTCAGTGGTGGCTGTAAAGCAAATTCCGGCGCTGTACTCAACATGCCCGCGCAGACTTAACGACACCAGATAGGCAACATATGCGCACAAACTCCCTTGAAAAGTGCGCAGGTGTTAACACAAGGGAAAACTGGATGTTCTCTGCCATCACTGGATGGGGGAGACTTCATGCGTAAATCAAGATTTTCAGAGACGCAAATCGTATCGATCCTGAAGGAAGCCGTTTCATACGACGCAGTCTGCATTTCCTCTTCTGAAAGAAAATTGACCCTGAATTATCTTTGAAGAGGCCAACAAAGCATCAAGGAGCGGGAGCAGCTCTACTTTTGATTTGTGCAATACCCTTTTTCTTTCTGATCAAGAACAGCACGAAGTGATATCTTCTCCCGCTGCGCCAACAAGGTAGCAAACGTTTTGAAAGGCTCTCGCCTCCGTTACCACCAGTTGGACTTGCCCTCGCGTCATCAGTTTGAAACTTTTGTCTTTCATCAACAACAATTAGTTATCACTCAGAAGATCCACTATCCGTGCCGCAAAGTATAAAGGCCAGACCAGATTTTCTTTATCCTGTTTTCCACTACCAACAGCCCCTATCAACTTTACTGTTTTGACAGGAGAATACCTTTCTCCATAGACACGCAAACTTTTGGCCCGGGTGCGGCGACCTGATTTTACTTCAACAGGAACAATGTCACCTGTTTCCATTTTGAACAGGAACTCAATTTCAGCCTGCCGAAACTCCCATGAATATGTTGGGTAATACCCCATGGCCCTGAACTCGTTCTGGACAAAGTTTTCAGAAAGATACCCTTTATATTCAAAGCTCTGCTGAAGGTGCTCCTTGTAACTGATATCCAGCATATGACCGAGCAAGCCTATATCGAAAAGAAAGAGCTTGAAAAAGTTCTCCTTCCGGTAGGCCGCCAGTGGAGATTTCGGCTCAGAATCAATGGGATAACATCTCGATATCAACCTGGTTTTTTCAAGCCAGTCTATAGGGCCGCTGAGGTCCATATAGCTGCGCTTGCGCTCAATAACACCACTGAATCTGTACCTTTTCACTGAAGCATCGATGTTTCTTGAGAGCTGAAGGGGGATGTTCCTGAAAACCTGCTCAATATGCTGAGCATTGGTTTTTCCGGCATACTTGCCAAAATCACGTAAATAGCCCGACAGTATATTCTGGTGAATTCTGGCAACACTTGTGCAGCACTCATTAATACCTGTCTGACTGTTTTTTCCAGCGAACCATGTGGCCACCGCTTCTGGCATACCTCCCACAAAGTAGTAATCCAAAAGAAGCTGCCAGAGCTTGTTATGGGCAGCCTGAATGCGGGACCCTTTGCGATAGGCATCCAGGAGCTTGTCATTCCCCGCCGCGAGAACAAACTCCTCAAAGCAGAGCGGATACAGCTCAAGGGCCTCCACTTTGCCAACAGGGAAAGAATCAAGAAGACCGATATTGGAACCTGAAGCACAGAGAAATACATCAGGCCTTTGTTCCGCAAAAAATTTCAGGCTGTTCAAAGCCTGGGGGCATTCGCCAATCTCATCAAAGAACAACAGATCAGTCGTCGGTGAAAAATCAACCCCAAGCTCAAGTTCGATATTCTGGATAATAGACTCCGGGCTCAGACTGTCTGAGAAAAGCTCCTTGAGTGCTGGATCAGCCAAAAAATCCAGCTTCAGAACACGCTCAAAACTCTGGGCCCCAAAGCCCTTCTCTATCAACCAGGACTTGCCAACCTGTCTGGCTCCGTCCAGCAGGAGAGGCTTGCGACCGTCCCGCGCTTTCCAGGCAGTCAACTTCTTCAGCAAAAGGCGTTCAAGCATGGCTCCAGATCCCGTCCGCTTTCCCACTTGAGATCTGAACATAAAGCTTTTTGACGGGATAAAAAAGAGCCGCATCGACTTTTTTGCACAAAAAAATATGCAATTTGCTATTTTTTGACAGGAAAAAGTCCCAATTTTTGTACTTTTTTATAGAAAAAAGACTGGGGGCACAGCTTTTTCCATAGAAATTGAAGCGTTCTCCCAGATTTTTGTTGCACATGCCCCCATGCGGCCTACGCACCAGCCACAAGCTCCCTGGCCGTCAAGAGCGCGCAGCAGATTTCAAGCTGAAGCCCTGCTTTTCCAACTCTGCCGTGACTGTATCCACCTGGTCTCCCTGCAGCTCTATGGTGCTGTCCTTGACAGTACCGCCAATGCCACAAGACCTCCGCAGGTGACGAGCAAGCTTCTTCAGCTCGACATCGTTCAAAGCAAGCCCTGCTACTACGGTGACTGTTTTTCCTGCACGTCCCTTCTTTACCCGGCACACGCGGACAGGTCCGCTGGCAGCAGGCCCTTCTTCGCCGGGATCAGGAGCAAGAACCTGCCTGGCTCTGGCCGGGTCTGTGCTGTAAAAAAAGCGGCTGCTCTCGGACTTTTTGCGCACTGATAACTCCTGTGGCAATCGGTTATATGGGGTTTGACATACTGCGGCGCAATGAGATCAACCCTGTGCCCCCAGGGCCGACACCGGCGCGCCAGTTCATCAAAACCGGCACCGGCCTCCATCCTGACAACACAGGAGGTGGGAGCCGGGAGACATGCTATCAATTGATGTCGCGTCCCTGTTATCCCGCCTGCTCTCTGGCTGCTGAACAGCTGAAAGCCCCCCTCGCCCACATCTGTGCACGGCACGCAAGTACTCATGACTGTCCCCTCATCGCTGACTGGAAGCACCAGTGTGGACCATAAAAGCAGCAAGAGGATCAAATCATGCCATTATCGGAACAGGCGGCCGATTGCCGCTGCTGTCTTGATGCAGAGCCCCGCTTCAGAACGGCTGAAGCCCTGTATGACTTTCACTCCAGAATCGGCCGACAAGTGACCTGCAACCGGCTACTCCCACTCAATAGTGGCGGGCGGCTTACTGGATATGTCGTAGGTTACCCGGGATATCTTGTCTATTTCATTGATGATGCGGGAAGAAACTTGCTCGAGGAACTCATAAGGCAAACGCGCCCATGAAGCCGTCATGAAATCGGTCGTTTCCACCGCCCGCAGGGAAATCACATATTCATAACGCCGCGCATCGCCAACAACACCTACAGATTTCACCGGCAGAAACACCGCAAAAGCCTGACTGACCTTGTAGTAGAGTTCCGCTTTGTACAGCTCCTCAATAAAAATGGAATCCGCCTTGCGCAGAATGTCTGCGTACTCCTGGTGCACCTCGCCCAATATCCGGACCGCCAAGCCTGGCCCCGGAAAGGGATGACGGTGAACCATGTCGTAAGGCAGTCCCAGCTCCAGCCCCAGCCTGCGGACCTCGTCCTTGAATAGCTCACGCAGTGGCTCAACCAGCTGCATGGTCATATCTTCCGGCAGCCCCCCCACATTGTGGTGCGACTTTATGACATGAGCTTTTCCCGTCGCAGAGGCCGCAGACTCTATGACATCCGGATAAATAGTTCCCTGAGCCAGAAAAGGCACGCTACCTATCCGGGTCGCCTGTTCGTCAAAAACTTCGATAAAGGTATTGCCAATGATCTTTCTTTTCTTTTCCGGCGACTGCACACCGCTCAACCGCGCCAGGAAGCGCTCAGAGGCATCCACCTGAATAACCCGGATCCCCTGCTTCTGCGCAAACATGGCCATGACTTGCTCAGACTCACCGGCACGCAAAAGACCATTGTCAACAAACACGCAGACCAGCCGGTCACCAATCGCCCGGTGCAAAAGAGCCGCCAGCACACTCGAATCCACACCGCCCGACAGTCCCAGAAGGACAGACTGGTCCCCGACCTGACGACAAATGCGCTCAATAGCGTCTTCAATAATGCCGGAAGGCGTCCAGTGTTTGCGGCAACCTGCTATATCGCAGACAAACCGTTCCAGTATCCGCTTCCCCTGGCGGGTATGCGTGACTTCAGGATGAAACTGAAGACCATAGAGATGACGCGACTCATCCGCCATGGCCGCCAGCGGGCAGGCCTGGGTCCAGGCCAGGGGGCTGAAACCTTCAGGCAGGGCGGTCACCTGGTCGCCGTGACTCATCCAGACATCAAGGCTGGTAGAACCTCCAGTACCCACATGATCTTCTATGCCGTCCAGCAAGCGGCTTGCGCCCGTCTCAACCCGGGCATAGCCGAACTCGGACACCCCCGCAGCTGACACCTGGCCGCCCAGCCGGGACGCCATGGCCTGCATGCCATAGCAAATACCAAGCACCGGAACACCCAGCTCAAAAACAGCCTCAGGTATCTGAGGCGCCCCCGCAGCGGCAACAGACTCGGGGCCGCCCGACAGCACCACCGCCCGCGGCGCAAAATCACGCAAGGCGCTGTCCGCGACATCACAACCATAAATCTCGCAGTAGACACCGATTTCACGAATGGAACGCGCGATCAGCTGGGTGTACTGGGAACCAAAATCAAGTACCAGAACCCTGTCCTTATGAATATCCATGATGCGACTAACCCGCCCTGTAGTTGGGTGCTTCCTTGGTGATAGTCACGTCGTGCACATGCGATTCACGCATGCCCGCGCCCGTGACTCGTACAAATTCTGCTTTCTGGCGTAGTCCGGCGATGTCGGGAGAGCCGGTATACCCCATGGCGGCACGCAAGCCACCCATCAACTGGTGCACCACGCCACTGAGTGCTCCCTTGTAAGGCACACGTCCTTCAATACCCTCCGGCACCAGTTTTTCTGCACCGGCAGCCGCATCCTGAAAATAGCGATCGCTGGAACCTTCTCCCTGCGCCATGGCTCCCAGAGACCCCATGCCACGGTAGGTTTTATAGCTGCGGCCCTGATAAAGGATGATTTCGCCGGGCGCCTCTTCTGTCCCGGCCAGCATGCTGCCCACCATCACCGACTGGGCTCCTGCGGCCAGGGCCTTGGCCAGATCGCCAGAATAGCGAACACCACCATCGGCTATCACCGGAACGTCTGTGTCCTTGAGCTCCTCTGCAATATTCGCTATCGCAGAGATCTGGGGCACGCCAACACCCGTGACAATCCGGGTAGTGCAAATGGAGCCTGGCCCTATGCCCACCTTGACCGCATCAACGCCGGCAGCCACCAGCTCCCGGGCGGCCCTGGCCGTGGCAATATTGCCGCCAACCAACTGAACATCGGGATGGAGCTCCCGAATCCGGCCCACAATGTCGATCACTGACCGGGAATGTCCATGCGCGGTATCCACAACCACCACATCCACGCCTGCATCGACCAAGGCTGCCACCCGGTCGACCGTATCACGACCTGTCCCTACAGCAGCACCGACTCTCAGGCGACCAGCGTCATCCTTGCAGGCATTGGGATAGTCGCGGGATTTCTGTATATCCTTGACCGTCATGAGACCTGCAAGCTTCTCACTGCCATCAAGAACCAGCACTTTTTCAATACGGTGCTGTTGCAGCAGACGGAGAACCTCTTCCTGGGAGCTGCCAACCTGCACTGTCACCAGGCGGTCACGGGGGGTCATCAGCTCGGCAACAGGCCTGTTCTGATTGGTTTCAAAACGCACATCCCGGCTGGTGATAATGCCCACCAGCTGGTCACCGTCCAGAACAGGCACGCCAGAAATATTGTGTTGACGGCGCAGGCGCAGCAGCTCACCCACTCTGGCACCCAGATCAATAGTCACAGGATGGCTGACTATCCCACTCTCGTGTTTCTTGACCTTGCGGACTTGTTCCGCCTGCTGCTCTGGCGTCAGGTTCTTGTGGACAATTCCCAGGCCCCCCTCCTGGGCCATGGCGATGGCCAGCCGTGCTTCAGTCACGGCATCCATGGCCGACGACACCAGCGGGATGTTCAACGCGATAGACCGGGTCAACCGTGTCTTGAGGCACACCGACCGGGGCAAAACCTCTGAATAGGCAGGCACCAGAAGGACATCATCGAAAGTAAGGGCTTCCTGAGCAATACGCAGCATCGTTCATTGTCCGGGCAAGGAAAAACAGCAGATTCCGGAAGGCAAAGCAGGCTACCACCCCAATCCGGCTTCCGGGACAGACTGACGACTCTACAGCACACAGGCACCTGGCAGGCTCCGCGCCTGGCCGCCTGGACAGCCAGCACCCCGTCAGGGAAAGGCCAGCAAACAACAGGGGACACAAGGGCACGCGAATATATCCACCCCCCAAGCTTGCACACCCGGGGGACCGGCTGGGCACTCCTGCGGTTCCATCGGCTCCTGCTGTGGGGGGCGCAGAGGCATGACTCTTGCCTGCGAGTTACCGCTCCTGGGGACCCTGCAGGCTGGCAGAATCGTCGGGACTTCCCGGCGCAGAGGCAGGGTACCACATAAGCATGGGTTCGCAAGTCGACCAGCTCCCCGGCTGCAACAAAACATGAATAGCCCTGGAGGGAAAGGCGCATCTGTCACCCGGGCTTGTCTTCCCTGACAGCTTCCCTAACAATCACACCATTCCGGCCTTGCCCACACCAAAGATCCACGCCTGCCCATGTCCTATACACACGACGCTCGACAAACAGAATCCGTACCCGATGAGCAGCACAGGATTCTCTCTGTGAGCGAACTCAACCGGCAGGCCCGCTGCCTGCTGGAAACGGCCTTCCCCTGGGTTCATGTTTCCGGCGAGCTGTCCAACCTGGCCCGTCCACCTTCAGGGCACTGGTATTTCACGCTCAAGGACAGTCGGGCCCAGGTGCGCTGCGCCCTGTTCCGTGCCGCCAGCCAGAAACTGGGCTTCGTCCCCGAAGAAGGTCAGCAGGTGCTGGTGAAAGCCCGTGCGGGTCTGTACGAAACCCGGGGAGACTGGCAGTTGACGGTCTCCTCCATGGAGCCTTTTGGCACAGGTGCCTTGCAACTGGCCTTTGAGCAGCTCAAGCGACGGCTGGCCGCTGAAGGACTGCTCAGTCAGGAACGCAAGCGACCTCTTCCCCACCGGCCTGGCCATATCGCCCTGGTGACATCCCGGCAGGGCGCCGCCGTTCACGACATGCTGACCGTGTTTCGACGCCGCTACCCCTGCCTGACCATCACTATTGTGCATACACCCGTGCAGGGTGCTACGGCGGCCGCAAGCATAGTGCAGGCACTGGAGCGGGCACAGCAGCTGCCGGACGTGGACGCCATCATTGTCGGGCGCGGAGGCGGCTCGCTGGAAGACCTCTGGCCGTTCAACGAAGAGGCCGTGGCCCGGGCCATAGCGCACTGCCGCATTCCGGTCGTCAGTGGCGTGGGACACGAGGTCGATGTCACCCTGGCCGATCTGGTCGCCGATTACAGGGCTCCAACGCCCTCAGCAGCAGCCGAGCTGCTCAGCCCCGACAAGCAGGAACTTCTGACGCAGCTCGACAGACTCTCGCAAGGACTTCTGAACGCAATCAACTACCAGCTTCAGTTGCGGCAACGGCAGCTCAATCACCTGCGCCTGCGCTTGCGTCACCCCGGGGCACTCCTGCGCGAGCAGCAACAGAAGCTGGATGACACCACAACCCGCCTGCATAACGGAATCAACTACCAGCTTCAGTTGCGGCAACGGCAGCTCAGTCACCTGCGCCTGCGCTTGCGTCATCCCGGTGCACTCATACGCGAGCAGCAACAGAAGCTGGATGAGGCCGCAAACCGCCTGCACAGGGCCATGGACAGGGCACTGTTCGACAGAAAGCACCAGCTGGACCACCGCATGGCCCAGCTCGATGCCTACAGTCCGCTGGCCACTCTCCGGCGCGGTTACAGCATCACCTTCACACCAGCGGGCAAGACAGTCACCGATACCCGCAGACTCCAGCCCGGCGACAAAGTGCACACCCGCCTGGCCGACGGCAGCTTCTGGTCGGTCGTCACAAGCCTGGATACAGCGCCAGAGCAAGACTGACCGGCTCGGCCCCGCCAGCGTGCAACCCGAAGAGGGTACCATCCATTCCCGGAGCGCACCGGGGGACGACCGCCCCCGGCCAGGCCCCGGATTTGTCAGCAAGACCGACAAATTTGTCCAGAAACCTCGCCATTTTTCCCCCTGCTGGCAAAAAGCCACCGCACTTTCTGCCTTTATCGCTGCCACATAGTGCCGATACAGACCTGGAAGCCGAAAACAAAGTCCACATTCGAATGAAACAGCACTTGCACGACGATTTTTGCATTCGTCACTTTCTGTACGGTGACGCCTCCGGGCTCGCCCGCAATGGAGACAACCCCAAGGTTGCTATCAACCAGCGGGAATGTTTTCCCAGTCCCTACACGCTTGATGTGGCACGCCAGTGGATACAGTACATCAAGGAAAATGAGGTCAATACGCGCTTTGTCATTGCCAACGACAAGGAGGCCATAGGTGAGATTGGCGTGGTCAAACAGCTTGATGTGCACCGCCACAGCGCGGAAATTGGTTTCTGGATCGGCGAGGCCTATTGGGGACAGGGCATAATGACCCGCGCTGTCAACTGGATGGCCGACTACTGCTTTCGGGAGCTGAACGTCAGACGCCTGTTCGCCGATGTGGTTGAGTTCAACCTGCCATCCCAGCGCGTGCTGCACAAATGCGGCTTCCAGCGGGAAGGTGTGTTCAGGAAGAACATCTGCCGCGACGAGCAATTCTACGACCAGTTTGTCTATGCCCGTCTCAGTGATGACCCGCCCCCGCCCGCCACTGGGCAACCCAAAGAGAAAGGCTGAAAAGCCAATGTCCCCAGTCATCCTCTGGAAACCCCGGAGGTTTGACTGTCACAGCCGCTGTTCTGAAGGAGAACATGACCATGCAGTCTGCCCTTAACAATCAAGGCAATCGGCCAGGCGTTACACTGATTGAAATCATGACCGTGGTGACCATAGTCGGTCTGCTGGCAGCTGCTGCCATTCCCACCTACGACACATACACCAAGCGTGCCCATGTCGCCGAGGCGATGAACATGGTTAATCCTGTGAAAAAAATGCTCGCAGAGCAGTTTGCCGTGACCGGAGAATTTCCTGATGCCCACGAAAGAAACCAGCTGGGCCTGGGCAATATCGCAACCGAGGAAGTCACCGAAATTTCCTTTGACAATACGGGCCTTATCAACGTGGTATTCCGGGAAGATGGCGTCATAGGCCCGGCCTTCGCGGGAAGTGGTAATACTGAAGTTCCAAAAGTGATCCGATTTGTTCCAGGAGCCACCCGTTCTGGCGTTCTTCGCTGGAGTTGCCACGCCCTGGGCCTCGAAGAAGCTCTCGTGCCCCGCAACTGCACCTTTGCCACAATCTGACTGAGGTACTGACACACGAGGCCGTGCTGCACAACTGCAGTTCTTTGTAGATACGAAGCAAAACGATTGTCAGGAAAACAAGGTCAATACGCGCTTTGTCATTGCCAACGACAAGGAGGCCATAGCTGGGATTGGCGTGGTCAAACAGCTCGATGTGCACCGCCAGAGCGCGGAAGTTTGTTTCTGGATCGCCGAGGCGATGAACCTGGTTGACCCTGTGAAAAAACGCTCGCAGAGCAGGTTATCGTGACCGGCTCTTTTCCTGTGTTCAGCGAAAGAAACCAGCTGGGCCGAGGCGATGGCGCAACCGGGGAAGTCGCCGGCGTTGTCTTGAACAATACAGGCATTATCAGCCTGCTTATTCCGCCAGAATGGTGCCACAGGCCCACCCCCGTGGGAGGTGCTACAGTTGAAAAAGTGATCCAATTTCATCCAGAGACAACCGCTCTTGGTGGTGTTCGCTGGAGTTGCCACGCCATGGGCCTCGAAGAAGCTCTCGTGCCCCGGTCCTGCTGCTTTGGATAATTGACTGAGACACTGACACACGAGGCCGTGCTGCGGAACTGCAGCTCTTTGTAAAAACGAACAAAAAGATGACTCGCCCGGCCACTGAACAACCGAAGCAAACAGGCTGAGGAGTCAAGGTCCCCAGCCATTGCCTGGACACCCTGGAGGCTTGACTGTCACAGCCTCTGCCCTGAAGGAGAACATGACCATGCAGTCTGCTCTTGATAATCGACACAAACAGTCAGGCTTTACACTGATTGAACTCATGATCGTGGTGGCCATAGTCGGT
>Ga0209020_1000692_pt1 | contig 40399 bp, 29 predicted proteins | sample PinacodermBB_FD_187298 | JGI IMG/M metagenome (GOLD analysis project Ga0209020, IMG submission 187298) | Host-associated microbial community of the marine sponge Aplysina aerophoba from Gulf of Piran - sponge pinacoderm, lysed by bead... | ecosystem: Host-associated > Porifera > Sponge >... | reverse complement strand
GTATGTTCTGTTAAAAAGCCACCCTGTCGCACTTCGCAGGGCAGTTGCTTGCGGCGTTTCCCGTAAGCAGGTGGCCCATTCTAGCGGCCAAAAAAAAAGAGTCAACCCCTTGTGAAACATTTTTTCACAACTGGCAGAAAAACTTGCCAGACTGTCTCTCTATTGGATCTATTGGAAGGTCGACACAAGGTACAGTGAATTACTCTCTGAAATGCGGAGACGACCCAAATCCCGGCAGCCTCAACTCAAACTCGTCCCCCATGGCATAACGCATAACCTGCCTGCGCCCAGCGGGAAAACGACCGGCCACAGCCAGCCCCAGATTGCGAACAACTTTCAAAGAAAGCGCATCGTTACTGAACAAGCGGTAGAGGCCATCCATAATCGCCTGCATCAACAAGTTACGAGGACGGCACAGCTTTTCGTACTCTTCCAGGAGCGAAACACAGGCAATGTCTCTACCCTGCCGCCACCCCCGCTCCAGAATACGCGCCAGAGTCACCGCATCCTGAAACCCGAGATTGGCTCCCTGACCCGCCAACGGATTAATGGTATGTGCAGCATCACCAACCAACACCACCCCTTGCCTGACGTAGTGGTGCGCATGGCTGCACGCCAAAGGAAACGATCGCCTTTCCACCAGGCCCGTCATATCAGGCAGTTCTTCCGGAAAAGCCTGCCGCACAGCATCAAGAAAGGCTGTAGGCGCAAGCGCCACCAGACGAGACACTGACTCCGGAAGATCATACCAGACAAGCGAGGCGTAACTCGTTCCACCAGATGATGCCAATGGCAAAAAGGCAAGAGGCCCTGTCGCCCTGAAAGCCTGCCAGGTTCTATCAGGCGGAGCAGATGCCAAGGATACAGTCGCAACGAGCGCCCGCTGCTGATAGCTCATGCTGAAAGCACCTATACCCGACTCCCTCCTTACAAAGGAGCCGGCACCATCAGCCCCCACCACCAACCGCCCAACAAGTTCGGTGTTCTCCCCCAGCCGCACAGAAACCTGCCTGGCATCCCGGGAAACACGGCGAGCGACCGCCGGAATCAGCACATCAACATTATCCAGACAGCTCAGCACCTGATGCAGTGCCTGCTGTATTATGTGGTTCTCAACTATATACCCCAGCGAATCAACCCCGGCCTCCCTGCTGTCAAACAAGGTTCGATTCCATCGGCGGGCTGAAAATGAACGAAACGGAGGCGGCGTAGTCAGCTCCTCCCAGACAGCCAGCTCCCTGTAAGAGCAGCAACGCGCAGCCTCAATAGCAGACCACACACCCAAACCACGCAGAAAGTCGGCGCTGGCCGGGCTTATAGCCGATACCCGCACATCCGGTACGGAGCCTGGCACATAAGATGAAGGGAAAGCAGAGTCCACAAGGGCCACACGCATGCCAGCCTGACCAAGGGCACAAGCTACAGACGCCCCCACCATACCGGCTCCCAGCACGATCACCTCATAAAAAGTGTCGTATGCTTTTCTGGTCATTTTTCGCTGCACCCTCCTGCGGCGAGAAGCCATCTGCAAGAAGACCCACTGTGCCCAAAAACGGCAGGCATCTCAAGAAAAGAGGCGGAGCCCCGGCGGACACCGAGAAAGACAGCCCCACTCTACCCGGCATTACAAAAACTCGCAGCTTCCCCCTCCAGAGCGTAACGGCAAAAACACTGAAATTTGCGGTGGTTGCTGCAAAGTTTCGCTCGTTATAATAAAGCTTCTGCAAAGAGCTCCGGATATGACGCCATGACACTTGACTGTCTCAGCAGGGAACAGCTGGATTTGCTACGACAACACATGTCGCCCCTGAAAAAAACCAACACACCCATCAAAAAAGACAGCGCAAGAGCCGAGTACCTGCGCGCCTATCAGCTCGACCTGACCGAAGAATACAACGAAAAAGTTTCCTACATGGGAGGCCGACTACCATCAAGCCAAAAGACTGTCTCCTGCCATCTTTGGCTACAACAAGAAACCACCGGAAAAGGCACCGTGATACTGGTGCACGGCTACTACGACCACACCGGGCTTTACGGGCGCCTCATTCGTTTCTTTCTTCAGCAGGGCTACTCGGTCTTTGCCTACGATCAACCCGGACACGGGCTGTCCGATGGAGAGCCTGCCACCATAGACAGCTTCGCAACTTATGCCCACATACTGCAGCTCTGTCTGGACTGGTGCACCTGCGAGCAGCTCCCCCAGCCTTTCCATCTCGCAGGACAAAGCATGGGAGGAGCCGTCATCACAGAACTGCTCCGCACACAAGGTAGCAAAGGACACCAGCTGCCGCTGGAAAGCCTGATATTCCTGGCCCCCCTTATTCGCCCGACACGCTGGTGGTGGGGTCGCATCCAGTATCTGGCCGCCCGCCTCTTTCTCAAACAAATCCCTCGCACAAAATCCGTCAACTCACACGACGAGCGCTTCCTTGAGTTTCTGCACAAGGATCCTCTCCAGGCAAGAGTACTGCCCGTGGCATGGGTCGGCGCCATGCACCGCTGGATACAAACCATTGAGCAAGTTGGCCAGATCTGCAACCTGCCAGCCTTCATTGTCCAGGGCAAACAGGACGGGACCGTCGACTGGCAACACAACATGCGAGTCTATCGAAGACTCTACCCCCGCGCACAGGTGCTCTACATTCAGAAGGCCCGGCACAACCTGGTCAATGAAATGACATCTTTGCGCAGACACTATCAGGCCTGGCTGGTTGAAAAAATGCAGTGCCCCCGACAAGCAGAAAACTGAGAAACAATGGCTGCCGGAACAAGCTGCACAACTGCCAGTTGCGCTGACAACCGGCCGCCACTCTCCCAGGCGTCAGGATACCTGATTCAAGTTTTCGACAAGGTAGTGCGTCAGGCCATCGAGCAGCATCTGTACTGCGATGACAATAAGAATGATCCCCATAAGGCGCTCACAAGCCATCAGTGCTCGCTTGCCGGCCACCCGGAGAATAAAAGGGGCACTCAGCAATATCACGGACGACACCAGCCACACACCGACTGCGGCAATAGTCCACTCCAGCAACATTTCCGGTTGACGATTGGACAGGAGGATCAGTGCCGCCAACAGGGAAGGGCCCGCGATCAGAGGAATGGCCAAGGGGACTATAAAGGGCTCCCCGCTATCGTCGTCTTCGTCACCCTCTGCCAATGGCGTATTGCGTTCTGGAAAAATCATGCGCAGGGCAATAATAAACATCACCATGCCCCCCGCAATGCTGACAGTGTCCGCCTGCAGGTGCATAAAGTCGAGAAGCCACTCACCAGCAAACAGGAAGACCAGCATCACACCCAGAGCAATCAGCAACTCCCTGATCAACACCAGACGCTGCCGGGCAGGAGGGACGCTCTTGAGAATAGCCATAAAGATAGGCAAGTTTCCCAGTGGATCCATAATCAAAAACAAGGTCAAGGCGGCATTCCAGATTGTCATAAAACTTCCTGCCAGGATGTAGAGAGCATGAGGCAAAGTCCGCCCCAAATTGGACCGGACCGCCATTCTGCCAGAAAGGCGTCCACAAGTGGACAGACAGCTCAGACCTGCTCCTGACTCTCTCGTTATACAATCAGCCAGGGAGAGCCGCGCAGAAGCGGTCAGCACCCCGGCCAAGGGGAAAAGACGCGAGATGCGCGAACTGAACTCAGCGTTTTTCTTACAGGACTTTTCTCACAGATTCTCGCAGATCAAGTACAGAGCAATCCTGACAAGCCGCAAAGAGTGTTGTCAGTGAAATCCCAGCCCACCGCCACCCCCTCACCCGACGCCTCGAGCCCGCCTCACTGATCTGTTTTATGCGATCCTGACTTGTCCAACGCCCGCCTCTCTGGTATAAAACCCGGCACTTTCGGCGCGGAGCCTGGTGATTTGTGTGCGCTCCCGCTTGATACAGTATTGAACGGTGTCCGTTTATCCCGTACCTATGAAGCCACTGGTGGGCTCATTCCCACCCTGTTGCTGTCCAGAGAGGCCTATTCAAATGTCCAAGGTGTGCCAGGTGACCGGCAAGCGTCCCGCTGTCGGCAACAATGTTTCTCACGCCAATAACAGAACGCGTCGGCGTTTCCTGCCCAACTTGCATTACCATCGTTTCTGGACGGCGGAAGAGAAGCGTTTCGTGCGGCTGCGTGTTTCAGCCAAGGGCATGCGTATCATTGACAAGAAAGGCATAGACACAGTGCTGGCCGAGCTGCGCTCTCGTGGCGAACGCGTTTGACACGCGTGAGGTTGATGTCTTTTTCACTGCACAAGTTCTGATCGCCGGAGAGCCCCATGGCCAAGACTATTCGTGACAAGATCAAACTGGTTTCCACAGCCGGGACAGGTTTTTTCTATACGACAACGAAAAACAAGCGCAATACACCAGACAAGTTGGTTTTCAAGAAGTATGACCCCAAGGTGCGTCGACACGTGGAGTTCAAGGAAGCCAAGATCAAATAAGAGCGCTTTCTTCTCCCCTTCCCGGGAGAGACCTTGCTCAAAGATGAGCTTGACGATCCGGGATACTGGCAAAAGCTGACAAGGCACGCGGGTTCTTCTCGCGCTTGCTGCCACGAATTCCGCGAGCTGGCTACAGTCGGCGGCGGGCTCTTTGTGGCTGACGGAAGACCTTTTCGAGGGAGGAGTGCGGCCAGGAGAGCGCGGAGAGCCAGGAGAAAGGCGCAACCCCAGCCCTGATGTTCATTCTGCGAGGGCAGTGCCTGGCCTTGTTCAGCCAACGATACCTTGTTTCGACAGCATCTTCTCTCTTCCTCGATCAAGCAGGGTGAGCAACGCTCGCAGAGCGGTCTATTCCCGGACACCCCACCCGGGAGCCAGTCCGAGCCAGTCCGAGCCCGTTCGGGCCCTGTGTGCCAAAGGCGTTGACCAGAACGCCTTGCGACCAGATGACGGAAACATGGAGCCTTTATGCCAAAGCCTGAGCTTCTATCCCCTGCCGGGACCCTGCGCAATATGCGCTACGCCTATGCCTATGGTGCGGACGCTGTTTATGCAGGCCAGCCTCGTTACAGCCTGCGCGTTCGCAACAATGACTTTGGGCTGGACACCCTGCAAGAAGGCATCAATGAGGCACACGAGCAAGGGCGCAAATTCTACCTTGCCAGCAACATTGCGCCTCACAACACCAAGGTGAAGACCTTCATCAGGGACATGGAGCCGATTATTGCCATGGGTCCCGATGCCCTGATCATGTCCGACCCAGGGCTGATCATGATGGTCAGGGATACATGGCCTGATGTGGAGATTCACCTTTCTGTCCAGGCCAATGCCGTCAACTTCGCTACCGTAGCCTTCTGGGCCCGCCAGGGTATCCGGCGCGTCATTCTGTCCCGCGAACTATCGCTGGACGAAATTCAGCAAATCCAGGAAGAGTGCCCGGACACGGAACTGGAAGTCTTTGTCCACGGCGCACTCTGCATTGCCTACTCGGGGCGCTGTCTGTTATCCGGGTATATGAACCACCGGGACCCGAACCAGGGGACCTGCACCAATGCCTGCCGTTGGAACTATCAAGCGCACGAGGCCAAGGAAACAGCTGAAGGCAATGTGGTTCCTCATCATTCAGCCGCTGCACCGCCCGCTCAGAGTGCACAGGATGACAAAATTTTCTTGCTGCAGGAAAGCAACCGACCAGGCGAGTACATGCCCGCCTATGAAGATGAGCACGGCACCTACATTCTGAACTCCAAGGATTTGCGTGCTGTCCACCATGTGCCCAGGCTGAGCGCCATGGGGATTGCCTCTCTCAAGATTGAAGGCAGAACCAAATCCCATTACTACGTAGCCCGCACGGCCCAGGTCTATCGAAAAGCGATAGACGATGCTGCGGCAGGACGTGAATTCGACAAGGGACTGATGAACAGCCTGTCTCATCTGGCCAACCGCGGCTACACGGAAGGATTTTATCGCCGTCATGTACACGATGAATACCAGAACTACGAGCGCGGACACTCCATGAGCACAAGCCAGCAGTTTGTGGGGGAAGTGGTTGATGTCACGGGCGACATGGCGACCATTGACGTGAAGAACCGGTTTAACACCGGCGATACCCTGGAGCTGATGACACCGGATGGCAATGCCCGTTTTGTACTTTCCGCTATCGAGAACCGCCACGGAAGCATAGTGCCGTCTGCGCCCGGCGCAGGACACAGAGTGCGCATTCCGTTACCGGAAAACGTGAAAGCCGATCAGTTTTCACTGCTGGTAAGGGAGCTACCGCAAGCCAGTCAAGGCACAAGAAAAGGGGAAAAGGATCAAGTCGCCCGAACAACTGAGGGCTGACATCTCCCCCGTTCCCAATACAAGCCCGGCTGGATTCGAGCAATAAGCGCAGTCGACTGCCCTGTGTCGGCCGGGAGCGGCGCCTGGCCTCCAGGAGCCGCTCCCGGGATCACCAAACACCCGGGAGCCTGTTCCCGGACAACTCTCCTGACACAGCGGGCTATTTCGAATCCCTGCCACACCTGCCTTTATCAGAAGATATCCACAATCGCGAGCCAAGCGAGCACTCATACAGCAAAGCAACGTCCACTGCCCTCCAGCACCGACCCGCTCATCAGATCAATGTCGTAAAACACTCACTGAAAAGTCTTCCCGTCCAGCCGGGCAAGTCCGTCGGTCCCCCACCGCCTGCCCCCGCCTGACAAGACGAGAACCAAAAGGCACGCCCTTCTTCCCTAAAACGCTTCATCAAACCTCATGCTGGCGATGGTGTCCGCAGCCGTGCTTCGTATCAGGCCAATCTCCCGCGCAGGCAAGTCACTGGCGAGCAACTGGCTGACAATCACAAAGTCCCGGGCCATGCTATTAAGGCGTATGGAACGGCTGTAATGAGCCCAAAGTGCCATACGCAGCATGCGCGCCCGCCAGACGGAACGCCGGGTCTCCAATGCATTGCAGATGCTGTTCACACGTTCTTTCTGACTGGCTGACTGATTCAGAACATCTGCGAACTCATCCCCTTTCTCAAACCAGGGCATACCAAATTTCGCACTCCATTTTTTCGAAGCCTTCTGAACCCGGGCAAGTTCCGCTTCATCTGCCGGCACAAACAGCTCTTCGGGCAACAGCGATTGCAACTGCAGTGGCTGAGGGTTCCAATCCTTCATCCCCAGCACCTCAAGAACCCGGACCAAATCGTAGTCAACAGGCACCTGGCTCTGACGGTGTTCGGCCAAAAACACTGGTATCAGAGCGCGAACCAGATCCGGCTCGATACGGACCACACTGGGTATCCGGGATTTGGTCTCTTTAACGATATCCTGACAAATTTTCTTCCTTCCCGGGGCAGAAAACACGACATCCACAATACCGACCCCTTTCTGGAATACGGCACTGATCAGCTGACAATCAGATCCACGGCGAAACATCAGCATAAAACCCTGGCTGCCCACACCATCAAGTGCTGGCATCCAGGCTTCCAGAATGTCTCCTGCCGGTGCGGGCATGCTGGGCTCAACACCCTCTTTACGCAGACTCCGGATCAAGGTATCAACAGCCGTCTGCGCAGGTTCATACAGCCAGTTGCGGGTACAAATCAGGCGACGCAGCGACAAACCACTGACGCAGTCCCGGTGGCGTTGCAGGGCAACCACTGCGTGCTCGGCTACATCATGCTTATCTGCCGACAGGTAAAGCACAATCGCGTCAGCCATGCGAGTATTGCCCGTCCGCACAAGCCTGTCAAACAACAGCGGCATGGCATCATGGGGCACCATGCTGACCAGATTTTGCACCCCGGACACCAGGGCAAACTCGTCATCCACTTGCCGGGCAATCTGGTCAAACTCCTCAACCATCTTCTGCTCCGCAGCACAGTCCCCGGCCTCCAAACTGCTAACAACAGCCTGCAATGGCTTATGGTCCAGGTTCCACTGTTTGGCGAAGGCCAGGAATTGCGGGGAAAGAAAGCGGTGGTGCGCCCTTAGTGCCCAAAAAACCGGGCGAGCCCCATAGCAGTCAAGCAGGTCACAGCGGTCCGCCTGCATCATGTTGTGTTCAACCTTCTTCAGCACCTTGATGGCATCTTCGTCCCTGCTTTCAACAGCCAGAACCAGGTTCTGGAACGCAACGACGAGAACCTCCTCAATCGCCTCCACCAAGGCAACTTCATCACTTTCGTCATAATCATCAAGCTCAAATGTATTCAGGCAGAAATGACAAACCACCTGGATGACACTCACTGGATCCTGCAACCTCTCTTCCCAGTTATCGCTGATTTTCAGGTTGCCAGTGCTGTAGATGTTGCCCAGTACATCCTCTAGCATCGACTGCACCCAGGCGAAAAAATTGCTGGTCGCTCCTTCGTGGACGACGATAGGCGCGCGTAGCCCTGCGCGACTGGAAAGCGTAGAAAGAACATCGTCTGGTCTCCATCCAGACGTGCCTCCGAACAGGCTTTCCAGTTCAGACTCCCTGTCCGGCCCAGACTCCCTGTTATAAATTTTCAGATAATGCTTCTGGATGCTTTTCAGATAATCAATGACCGCTGCTGCGTGTTTCAACTTTCTGTCACCACACTCCCGGCGGAGAAACTTCCAGAAGGCGACCAATTCAGGAACAATGGTTTTGGCATGGCGGTCTGGGCAGATCACCTTGTCGGGAAACAGGTCCGTCAAAATCTCCCGGGCCCCCGCCTCATCCAGGTCAGCCAGATGTGTACCAATGTAACCCAGGTACATCCCCATAAAGATACCGAACCAGTCACCCCGGGCCCTTCGGTTCACCCTGGAAAGGGACCGATATTCTGTTGACTGAAGGTAGAGCGGGGTCACCTCTGCCAGCCACTTGTCGAGCAACGCGCTGGCGGCATCAAAGTCCTCATCGAGGCAAACCTCGCCCGGAGAAAACGGCGACAGAGCCATGGACAGTCCTCATGTTCGGTTGTTCGGTGTCGGACGCTGGAGTACGCCTTCGGCTGTAGAAAGAAGCGATGCTACAAAAGCTGGAGATGATCATAGCAACAAGCTGCCGCTTCGCTCAGCGCGCGGCATAAACTTTTCCAGGATTCCCCCTGACACATCCAGGCGGCGCGAGAAGCGGGAAAAAAGAAGGCGCAAGCTTGCCGCGTGGCAGCACCACAAATGCCGACACGGCTACACGGTGGCGACAACTATCCTGACACAGCGGGCCCTGACACAGCGGGCCCTGACACAGCGGGCAGCCAGGATCGCAAATCCGGTTTTTCCGTCTTTGGAAGGAGCTCTCAACAAGCCTCCTGGTTAATGAACTCACTCCTTGGTAACTGTCAGGTAACCAGCAACAGATCACCCAGGGGAAGCCAAAGGGTTGTGCGCAGGACAGTGACCAGCGCTTCCTCGGCAGGTGTTGGCGTTGCCTGCAGATGATGGGCAGTATGCGAGCGATCTTCCACCCTGTCGCGTTTCTTCCAGCGGCGAATCCTGTGGGGCACCCAGTTCAGTCACCGGAGTCGAAAGGGGCAAATGTGAAGACTGGATATGGACGCGACGGTGCAAGGGCGCGGAGTGGTCGTGGCGTTTTTGTCCAGCTGAATTTTCGTTCTGATCAACTCCGGAGTGCGTCTATGAGATCGCTTATTGTGGCACGCCCCACAACCGACGCACGAGCTGTGACGCATAGACAAGCTTCCGGCACCTGACACACAACAGACCTGTTATCACAGATACTGCCGCACTCAATTGTCCAGGGCCTGACAGCTACCGATCAAGTTTGCGCAATCGTTCCGGACCTGACAGCCGGGAGTAACCATCAGGGTTGGTTGACTGCCAGCGCCAGGCATCAGCCATCATTTCTTCGATGCCTTTTTCAGCCGACCACTGCAAATCCTTTTGGCTGCTTGCAGGATCAGCCCAGCAGGCGGCAATATCTCCCGGACGACGATCCACAAACTGGTAAGGGATAGTCTGTCCTGACGCCTTTTCGAAAGCAGAAACCACCTCAAGAACACTGTAGCCACGCCCCAGTCCAAGATTCCAGGCCTTCAGACCGCAACCCTGACTCAGTTGCCGGAGTGCACACAGGTGCCCCCGGGCAAGGTCAACCACATGGATATAATCCCTCACCCCTGTTCCATCGGCTGTTGACCAGTCGTTACCGAACACTTGTAACTTTTCCCGGCGGCCCGTGGCCACCTGACTGATATAAGGCACGAGGTTGTTGGGAATGTCGGCCGGGTCCTCTCCCACCAAGCCGGACGGATGGGCGCCGGCAGGATTGAAGTAGCGCAATATGGCGATATTCCAGCGCGGGTCAGACAGGTAAAGGTCCTCGAGCATCCTCTCTACCATCAGCTTGGAGCGACCATAGGGATTGGTCGCAGACCGGGGGAAATTTTCCCGGATGGGCAAGCTCGCAGGGTCGCCGTAGACAGTGGCAGAAGAGCTGAAAACCAGATTGAAGAGTCCGTGTGCGGCCATTTCCTGACAGAGTACCAGCGTCCCACTGACATTGTTTGCGTAGTAGTCGAGCGGTTTTTTGACAGACTCTCCCACAGCTTTGAGGCCGGCGAAGTGGATGATGTGCTCCGGGTTATACCGGGCCAGGATATCCCTGACCAACGCAGGGTTGCGGATGTCGCCTTCGATAAAAATCGGCGCTTTTGACGTGATGGCCTCCACTCTGTGCAAGGCTTCCGGCGAGCTGTTCGACAGATTGTCGAGCACCACCACCTGGTGTCCCTCCTGCAGAAGTTCAATACAGGTGTGGCTGCCAATGTATCCGGCACCACCAGTCACGAGAAGAGTTGATGTCATGAGTCGTCCAATTTTCTTTTCGGGGCCAGCCTCTGTGGGCCAGGTACCTGTCCGGCCAGGGCAGCCCTGCTACAAACACAGTTACAAGCACAGTTACAAACACAGAAAGCTGCCCGCACAGGAAACTGCCCGTTGATGCCCGTGAGGCACCCCCGCGCGCGGCTCTGCCTTTCTACGTCCGTATACCCGGTTCACGATGCCAGGGCCTGAAGTTTCTGCCAATCAATTTCAGCCGCATGCAACCGTTGGTGAGAAATGAAGTACAGGTATTGCCCGGCTTCAACCCTGTGCTCTCCCGGGGGGTTGAGAACCATATCGTTGTTATAAGTACTGCTGGCCGTTCCCAGCACCAGCACATCGTGATGATGTTTCAGATACGTCAGGAGCTGGTGGAAGCTGCAGCCAGAAAAGTTCGCAGGTATATGCAAGCTGAACTGGGTGGGGCCGGTCAGGGTACTGATGAGCTGCTCCTGCACGCGCGTGGAGCCCGGGTCCTGCGCTGAACGGACCAGCATGTCAGTCGTTGCGTTGACGCAGCACTCTACCCGAGGGGCGTGGGCTCTGAGCAGCTGCGCTTTTTCCTTGTTCTCGAAATGGCACACTATGTGCGCTTTCGCATGCTGGGCCACGAGGCTCAGTGCGGTTGTCAGAGTGCTGTCGTCGCTGTCGGTGCTGACTATTATCTGGCGGGCACGATCAAGCGCAGCGCGTCTGAAGGTCTCTGCGGAAGCGAGGTTGTCCGTATGCACAAAGAGGATAAGCTCCGGAAAAGGGTTATCCATGGACTGTGAGGACACCAGCACCAGCTGTTGCTGCCGACCGCGTTTGTCACCGAAAACAAGGTCGATCATGCGGGCGGTGCGACTTTCGTGCCACCCCATGATGACCAAGTGTTGATCAAGATGTCTGCTGACGTCCAGTTTTCCTTTCATGTTCTGGCTCCAGGCTTTGACCACGAGGGTGGTCACCTTTCCGACCACGGCGGCAAACAGCGCTATAGCCCCTGGAATAACAAACAGGGAAACCAGAAGTTGTCCGGCCAGTGTCCGGGGCGACAGATCACCATAACCCACCGTCGATGCCGTGACCAGGTAAAAGTAATAAAAGTGGTCCGGTGCTGTGAGATGGGGTTCCTGGCACAATCCGAGCAGTGCCCAGGATGCCAGGAAGTGACAAACCAGCCCCGTTGCCACAAGTGACCATCTCAGCCGGGTCAGGTGCAGATTCAGCCTGAACAGGTTCGCAACAAGGGGATTCATGCAGGAAATTCCGAAGAGGGGGGAGGAAGCACTGTTGTGAAAGTTCCCCATTCTTGCCCAAAACGGCGGGACCGGCAAGTGCCCAACAGCACCCCAGGACTCGCCTGCGTACGGACACCTGCAATTTCCATGACGGCCAAGTCGCAAAGCGACTATCCGCCCCGCATCATTTGCCCTGCGCCGGACCACCTTTTTGGCTCAGTTCAGCCAGCTGCGTCACCAGCAAATGAACGGCATTATGGCAACCCGTTTCGCTGAGCGCGGTAAGAAACTGCACGAACCGTGCGCAATTGATCTGGTTACCTGGCAGCAAGTGACAGCTGTCGAGCTTGCTCAGGAACCAACGCAGCATGAAGGCCAGCGCTCCATCAGTCCCTACAAGGGTATCGTTGACAGGGCCCAGACTGTCATCCGCAACCAGACGCGACATGACTGTGTTGATATTGTTGATGAGCTGGTCGTCGCCGATCAGCCGGGAACGACAGCCCTCGACAGTCGAACTGATCCAGTCATAGAGATTACTATTTGGGCGGCTCATGATTTCCGTCAGAAGAGTGCCTGCCTCCTGCACCCTCTGCTGGACACGGTTCCCTGAGCTGACTGCGACTGCGCTGCCGGTAGGCACCGCGCCCTCCTGTTCCATCGCGCCGGATCTCGGGGGGAACAGTTTCTGTGCCTGCTCCACTATTGTCCGGGCCTGGTCTGCTCTCAACTTGAGGTAATGATTATCCATCTCCCCTGTTTGCTCAGCCTGGCTCGCGACTTTCTGAATTTGCTCCTCATCCAGACCTATGCAGTGTTCAGGGAGCTGTCGTACAGTGTGCTGGAGACGTTGCACCTCCTGTCTGCTCGCTTTCAGATCGGCAGCCTGCTGCCTCACCAGCTGGCGGTTTTCGTGGAGCTCCTGCACCCTCAGATTTTCCCAGACTTCATCAGCCAGATGCATCTCGAAACCCACCAGGTTGCCTCGCAGGTAGGAGGGTTTGCTGTCTCTCACAGCACGCAACCCCGGACAACAAACGCCCGCAGAGGCAGCTACTTCGCGGGCCTGCTGAAGCCGACGCTCCAGACATTGGGCCCAATCTCTGTAGTTGGCTCGCTCCAGCACCCGGACAAAAAGATCAACCGCCGCGTCACTTCTGGTGCGCAGTGTTCTCAGCACCGCATTCATTTGCACGTCCGGGGAGACCTGCATGCGAATCCAGTCTATTTCGTCGGTTCTCATAAACCCGCCCGCAGCAACAGACAGGTGGGTTTGCAAGCCTGAATCGAAACGTACATGTGTTTCAAGCTGGTGCGCCATGTAGTCGAGCGTTGTCCTGTAGGCAGTGGAGCCTCTGCCAAGCCCGCTACCGAGACTACCAGGGCGGAACAACCCGTCACCGATTCCACCAGCGCCGAACAACCCGGCGCCGCTCGGGGCCGAAGCCAGCCCACTGCTGCCAGTCTCACCAGTGAGCCCTCTGCCAAACCCTTCACCGATCCCACCGCCGCCGCTCCCTCCAACGACTCTGACGCAGCCACTCCCACCTACCGAGGCCGAAGCGGGGCTGCCGGATCCACCAGTGAAGCCTCTGCCAAACCCGCCACCGAAACCACCGCCGATCGGGATCGAAGTGGGCCCACCCCCAAACCCGAGACCACCACTGACCGGGGCAGAAGTATCGCCACTGCCGGAGACAACGTTAGACGGGCCTGACCCGCCCAACCGAAGTCCACCGCTGGTCGACCTGAAAGCGAGACCACTGCCGAGCTGTGCCCGAGCGGGCTCACAGCTTCGTCCACTGTTGAACGCACATTGAGACGACCCCGAAGTGGGCACACCACTGGGACCAGTATTGGTACCGTCCCTGGTACTGGCACTCGTGCTGGTGGGGGAGGTAGTACAAGTTGGAAGCTGTGCGGCCGGGCAGTTGGAGCTTGCAGGAAACATTTTGTCTTCTCTCTTTGTGGACTGATGTGTTTGGTTGGCGGGAAGCCCAAAAAAATTTGGCGCAAAAGTAGCTTTTTTCAGCCCGCACCAAAGCATGGAGTAGAGGACGTCCGAAAAAGTTCCGCTGAATCCTGACGATGTCGTGAAAAGTTCCCGGTCCTGCCCCAAAGGGCTACCGTACCTGGAGAAAACCCGGCGGAGAAAAATCAACCTGGTGGTAATAACGTCTGCGGTCTACTCTTCTGCACCATGAGTTTTCTCGCTGTCTGTTGCTGTGGTCGATGGTCGATGGTCGATGGTCGATGGTCGATGGTCGATGGTCAGTATGGGCACTCAATCTGGCGGCGATTGTTGCGAAATCTGGAGATCGCAGGTTTCAGATTGAATCTTGATCTTTTTCTGGATGGGCTACGGTAGTTTGACTATGACAAAAGGCACAGGAGTGGCGACCGGGAACGCAGAGATACAGGAAGGCGCATTGGCAGCCTTTTGCGGAAAGAATCCGGCCTTGGCGCGTTGCAGAAAGGCCTGTCCGGACTGACCGCGATCCAGCCTGGAGGCTCTACTGTCTACTGATAGCACTGGGCGGGCTTATTTGTTGTTGCACAACACCCCTGGGCAGGAACTACAAAGATGGGACGCATCAAACGGAAGGCAAGCAGAAAAGGTGCAGGCAGTGCGCAGTGATGTGAAGGGACAATAGCAAGACACCTTTGTAGCCTTGCGACCCGTCGCTTGTCGCTTGTCGTTTGGGATGAGCTGTCTGGTGCGGGCCATCGGCCGTTTCATGAAGTGCCTTGCTGGACCTGATGGACTGTCTTACCGGGCCATCCTACAGGCTGTCTTTCTGGACTATCTTGATGGACAGTTTTGTGGATTATCTTATGAACTGTTTTATTGAGCTATCTTTCTGGACTGCCTTGAGGACTGCATTCCCAGGCAGTCTGTGGCTGTTTTATGGATATTCCTGAAGGCAATGGATCATCTCCTGGGCTGTGTGTGACCGCGAAGAAGCCACCATACCGACCTTGTGGGGTGCAGGCCGAAGGGTTTTGAGAACTCAGCGCAACTTCCAAATCACGAGGCAATGAGATGTCAGATAACACTGAATTCGGCAAGTGGAGAGCACGACTCTGGCCTGTTTATGTTTATGAGCTTAAAAAGCTTATCCCCATGATATTGATGTTCTACCTGATACTCTTTAACTACACCATATTGCGAGACACTAAAGACACGCTGGTAGTCACGGGCGCGGGCTCAGGGGCGGAAATCATCCCTTTTTTGAAACTATGGGTGAATGTTCCTTTTGCTGTTATTTTTGCGATTACATATGCAAAATTGAGTAACATATTAAGAAGAACGACTTTGTTTTATTTTGTTATATCGAGTTTTTTACTGTTTTTCTGCCTTTTTTCTCTGGTGCTTTACCCTGCCCGGGACCTGCTTCATCCAACAGCGTTTGCAGACTATTTGCAGAGCATATTGCCGCCGGGATTTATGGGGCTTATTGCTGTTGTACGCAATTGGACATTTTCTCTTTTTTACGTCATGTCCGAGCTGTGGGGAAGTGTCTGCCTGTCTTTGTTGTTTTGGGGTTTTGCCAACCATATAACGCGCATATCGGAATCCAAGCGTTTTTATGCTCTTTTTGGTGTGATGGGAAATTTGGCACTTCCTACTGCCGGGTTGTTTGTCTACTTTGCATCGGCGGCTCGTCAACAGCTTCCAGAAGGTGTTGACCCTTGGGGATATTCCCTCAATTTACTGACGGGGGTGTTGACTGCCGGTGGCATTTTAATTATGGCGACTCACTGGTGGATGAACCGATATGTGTTGACTGATCCAAGGCTTTATCAGCCTGAGAACACAAACGAAGCCAGCAAGGAGACTCTGTCCCTGTCGCTGAAAGAAAGTCTTCTGCATATTGTCCGTTCGAAATACCTGCTATGCGTTGCCTTGCTGGTTATCAGCTATGGCATCTGCATCAACATGGTTGAAGTCACCTGGAAAAACCAGCTGCGCCTACAGTACCACAACCCCAATGATTACAATCAGTTCATGGGGTTGTTTTCTACTTGCACCGGCATTGTTACGATTTGCATGATGCTGTTTGTTACCAATAATGTTATCCGCAGGTGTGGTTGGACGGTAGCGGCGCTATGCACGCCGGTTGTGTTATTAATCACCGGTTCTTTGTTTTTTATGTTTGTATTGTTCAGGGGTTTTGTTCCCGACACCTTGTTTATGCTGTTCAGCACTACTCCCTTGATGCTGACGGTTATCCTTGGGGCTCTACAAAACATTATGAGCAAATCGACAAAATACTCTTTGTTTGATCCCACCAAAGAGATGAGCTACATCCCACTTGATCCTGAAGAAAAAGTGAAAGGCAAGGCCGCTGTAGATGTTATTGGTAACCCGACTGGCAAATCGGCAGGCTCAGTGATACAGCAAGTATTAATGATTTCCATGGGCTCACTGGCAGCAATAGCTCCCTACGTGGCTGTTATTGTGCTGGCCTTTTTTGCAGTGTGGATTGGTGCAGCCCGCTCACTGGGGAAACAATTTGATGAGCTATGCAGCACCGGTAACAAGTCCAAGTCAATGCAACGAGAAGAAAGTCAGGATCTCAACAGCCAGAATCACAAGGAAAAACCCAAGCTTGTCGTTTAGTTCCGGTGGCATGACTGTATGGCTTTGTCGTGGGCAGGCGCTCGGTCGTTTCAGAGCTCCCGGTATGGTTTTCGAGTACGGAGAGTCGAACTTGTTTGTCGTCACAAATGTTTGGGATCGTTTTTTATGTGAGGCTCCCCACTGTATCGGGACGGTTGTCGCCTCTTTGTGATGGAGTCTCAAGACTGAGAGCTGACCCAAAGGGGAGGCTTTTTCGCATCCCCGCCCCGGTACGCACTGTCTGTCGTTAGCGTGGGCGTGGGCGTGGGCGTTAGCGTGGGTGCTGATTTTGCCCTTTGTAGACACAGGACGGTATCGCTTATGACCGATTGTTGGATTTAATAATTTGAAATCTATGCGCCAGAATACAGGAAGTACTTCCAGGGAAGCTGTGAACACGTCTCTTTTCCCGGGAAAGAACTCACGGACAGCATGCATCTGGCGCAGGTGGACTTACTCGCACTTGTCCTGCCCCCTTGATTGCAGTTGTTTTCTTGTACGCATTTGAAGGGGATGGCGGCACGGTAGGTGCCACACGCACGATCGCACGATTTGGCGCCGGATTTTGCACTCAGCAGATACCGAACGGCTACCCTGAACTCTTCTCCAACAAAGGATGTCGCATTGTCCCGCTGTGTCAGGATAGTTGTCGCAATCAACAGTGGACGGCTTGTGACGGGTAATCTGCAGGAGCCGCCAGTCTGCTGCGGAACACTGGTCGCAACTTGAGTGGTGATTGGCTGCGCCTGTTTTTCACGTATGCCACTGTGTGTTGCCGTCCCGGGCTACGGCGATGGATGTGCGTTATGCCCTTCAATGTCTTTTGTTGTAGAGCCGGTCCGGGACAGCCGCGAACGAGTCTGTGATTCCAGAAAAGGGCGCACTGGGTCATAGTCCTCTGACTTGCTGGCCCCACAGACCAACGCATCAGACACTCGGCACAAGCAGCCTGGTTGGTGCAACGCCGCACGCTAAAAGACATGAAAGGCTTCGCCACTCCTCGGGCGCAGCTTGTCCGGCATCCGATCCATCGGCCGGCTCGGGGACCTGAGTTGCTGGCTGCCCCTGCTTTCGTTGGTGCCGGTGATTGTCAGCTGAGACACGGCAACATTGTTGGGGGGGGGATCTTCCTCGAATGATTGCCGCACTCACTTCCTTGAAGCAATGAGCCTCTACAGCTTCTTGCAATCAGCTTTCAGTCTTGAGAGTCCGCCATCAAAAAACGACATCTGCCGCAGCGCAGCGGGTCCTGACATCCTTGGGAACGGGCATGGAGGAAGAATAGAAAAGCTCAGCGTAGACCCTGCGTCTCTGGCAACAGCGCCCTTCGGTGCCGACACAGCCGGGCACGCCCTTCTCGTGAGCAAGGTTTCGCAGGTCTGGATTTTGCGAATTGCAAAAAACCGCGACTACCGAGAAAAGGAAGTCAGGCGCAGTAGCTACCTCGTTGGAGCAGAGCAGCGTATGAGGAAACTTGTCCAGGGCCTATGAACGGCCAAGCACTCCAAAAATACAACCGGCCTTCGGCCTTGCCTTTATCATCGCAACCAGGCTGGCTGCCAAGGCTTGGGGCAGGAGGCGTCTCGTCCCCTCCCGCTCCAAACACACAGCGTCCCCGTCCTCCCATCCGGGGCATGGCGAAGTTCTGTCGGACAGTTAATCGCCAGTGCGGTACAAGCCGTCCGTACCCGGCTGGCGTAAGGGCGTCTCCTCCAGCGGTGCCACCAGCCGCCCCGGGGGACGGTCTGGTGACATGCTTTTGATGTCGCTGACAGGGACCTCCTTCTGTCAGGGCAACAATGCCGACAACGGCAAAGACGGCGTCACAGAGACGAACCCCGGGAAGGGGGAATTCATCCTGTACCTTCTCCTCTTCCCGCAGACTATGCCTCCTGGGCTGCCGTTTCTGTGGAGCTGGCCTCTGAATCACCAGTGGCCAAGGCCTGACTCTCCTCTGTCTGTTCCTTTTCCTCCGCTTTCGCTTCCACTGTTTCCTCTGCTTTCGCTTCCACTGTTTCCTCTGCTTTCGCTTCCACTGTTTCCTCTGCTTTCGCTTCCACTGTTTCCTCCGCTTTCACTTCCACTGTCTCCTCCGCTGTCCCTTCCACTGTCTCCTCCGCTTTCGCTGTCTCCTCTACTGTTCCTTCTGCTGTTTGCCCCACTTGTATCTCCACGTCATCCTCTACGTCCTGGCACAGCAGTTCTGCCAGTTCTTTTGCCTGGGCTACTATGGCTTTCACCTGTGCCTCTTTCGATTTGAGCATTTCCCAACTCATCCGCTCAGCTCCTTCAGCCTGTTCCGTTGTGTCCTGAAAAAAATCATCTTCATCCAGCCCCCCGAATGGGCTGCCAAACCTTGGCGACTCACTCTGCGGCAAGGCCTCTGCTTGCTGCTGGCTGGCTTCCGGGTCGGTCTGCGGCTCAGTCACCAAGGAGCCCTGGTCACCGATGTCTTCTTCCTTTGAGCCGACTACAGGGAGGGTGCCAGTGGGACTCGCTTCCCGATACTCCACCGATTCTGGTGCACCTCCCCGTTCTGGTGAATATTTCCCTTCCAGTGCACCTTCCCGTCCTGGTGAATATCCCCCTTCCGGTGTGCCTTCCCGTCCTGGTGAATACCTCCTTTCCTGTGTAGCTTCCCGCCTTGGTGAATATCCCCCTTCCGGTGTACCTTCCCGTCCTGGCGAATACCTCCTTTCCTGTGTAGCTTCCCGCCTTGGTGAATATCCCCCTTCCGGTGTACCTTCCCGTCCTGGTGAATATCCCCCTTCTTGTGTGTATTCCTGCCCGTGTGAATATCCCCACTCCGGTATGTCGTCTCGTCCCGGCGAATATTGCCATTCGGGTGTGTATTCCCGCTCTGATGAGGAACCGCGGTCAGGTGGCGAATCCCACTCCAGCGGGAATTCTCGCTCTGATGAGTAGCCTCGCCCCGACGCCAAACCCGGCTCCGGTGTAATACCGCGTCCCCATCCCCGTGCGTAGTCGTCCGCCTGAGAAGGGCTGATGCCGCCGATCGGTTTTTGTGGACTGCCGACAGCAGACGTTGGCTTGGGTGTACGCCGCCAATCGCCCCAGCCGGAGGGAGGAGTTCGTGAGGTCCGACCTCCTGCAGACTCAAGGCGTGGCGAGACAGAATAAGCTCCCCCTTTTTGATGTGGACTCGTTCTGACAGAGTGGTGTTTGCCCCTGGGAGTGAACGTCTGCCGGCCGCCCCAGGACTGTGCCTTTGAAGGAGTCGGTATGTTCCGACTCTCGCTGGAGGGCGCCCTTCCCCAGGCAATGGAACGGTTGCCTGTTCGTGGCGGACTCTCGCCGGTGAGTCTCTGTGCGCCTGCCACCGCAGACTGGCGACCGTCACCCGTCTGAGCGGAGGGAGACAGAGGAGGCTGCGCACTTTGGCAGCCAGATCGGATAGGAGACATGGTCGTGCTCTCTCTCTCGTGTGATTTATCGATGTCAGCCGTCTCAATCAGGACTCAGGAAGCGACTGCAAGCGTCACCCCTTTCCCACGGCTTCGGATCTTCGAAACACGGACGGAAAAAAAGTTCCGCAGCTTTTACGCACCGCCTCCTGGAGAACAATGCCCTGTACCAGCACAACCAGGTGGCACAGTCGCTGATAAGTGATTCTTTGCATGCCCAGTCTGGCTGGTGAGGTGCGAGAGTGTTCAAGCATTTTCCCGAGAGAGAGCGAGAGCGGATCTTGTGGCACAGGATCGAATAGAGAGCGGCCTGACTACGGGCGCCATGGGACCTGTAGCTCCCGCGAACAGGAGAGCAAAATGCATCAGCCGATCACATGAGTGGTCCCTGTTTTCTTGACGTCAGAAGGGGCGGAGCAGCAGGTACGGCGTCACTGTCTGGTTTTCTCAAAGTCGCTATTTTTGATGAATCCGGAGACTAACAAGTTGGCAAGGAGAGGTAACTCATCTGTTTTTCCCGCGAAGCGCAGGGGCAACAAGGCTGCCAGCAGCAGAAATTTATCCTGGCCATGCCAGAAGGGAGGAAAGCAACATCTGAAGGCCCCTGACAAAACTTCCAGCCCTTCAGATCAGAGATGGGGGTATCAAAGCTTTTCTTTGAAGGGCAGAACAGCTGTTCTTTGTTATCAGAAATACTGTCCTTTTTGTCGGGGTATCTGTCTCTTCTCGTTTGAATATTAAAGACAGGGAAACAGGGAGACAGAAAGCACTTCGAGGCTCTCCGCTACTGAAAACCTGCGGCAATCACGAATTATCCTGGTTTTTGATAGCAGAAACTCAGGTGGGCGATTCTGGGGAGAAGACAGAGGGCGTGCGATCATGTCGATCAGCCCTGTTACGCACAACAGCGCGGCCAGCTGGTACGGACCGAAGCCCGCCTGGCACGGACTCCTGCTGGCTGTGTCCCGGGATCAATGACCTGTCCAGCGTCACTTGCCTTTTGTAGCGAAGCGATTCCGGTGCAACTGCGCCAGCTGCCCGACCAGCAGCTGGACCGCATTGTGGCACCCGGCCTCGCTGAGCGCTGTCAGCAATCGCATGAATACCCTGGAGTTCATCTGTTCGCTTGACTGGGAACTGCTGTCATCGAGCTGGGCAATGACCAAAAACAGTATGTTTTCTATCATGGTCTCTGCCACGCCAGACTGGTTACCAGCTTCTGCTGGTACAGGGGCATTCCTGACAGGGGCCATAAGTTCCTGGGCCGCCGGACAATGTATGACTTGCCCGATGTTGCTGGCGAGTTGCTTGTCAGCGAGCAACAGGGGTTGGCACTTATCGACAATTGAAGAGATCCAGCCAAACAGATCAACGCCACTAGAGCGGCGTTGTATATCAGCCAACAAAGTGGCGGCATCCTGCAGTCCATACCTGTCAAAAGGCGGCACTGTGCTGGCAGGGGCTGCTGCCTCTGCTATGACTGGCACCAAATTGCCAGCAGACATCGCCCACAGCCGCTCGACCAGCCCCTGGCTCCGGGCCTGCGGCCCTGATCCTGGAATCTGCTGCCTTGTTGTCGCAAGTCCCGGAGTCTGCTGCCTCCTTGGCAATGGGTGCTGGGTTATTCTCCGCACCTGCTCCTCTGTCAATCTGACGCAGTGGCCATGCACCTGCCCTGTTCTTTCAACTTCGTGCATGACTGTCTGAACCTGTTCCCCTTCCAGCTCAAGGGAGGCCCCTGAAATTGACCACTCATTGCGTCCCGGGGCTGACACCTGTTGCAGGCTGGCGTCCAGCGGCCCCTGTGGCTCCCGCCACTGGTAGCGCTGGTCGTTGAGTTCCTGTTCCTGCAGACGGGTCCAGATCTTGACGGTCGTATCATTCGCATAAGGAGTCGCCGGGAAGGGGGCAATCAGGTATTGGGGCATGGCTTTCCCCCGAATGTAGCTTGTGGTGGCGGGCCATGGCACAACAAGGCATGACAAAGCAACATCCTTGGCTCTATCGAGCCGACGTAGCAGGCACCTGCCCCAGGTATCGTAATTGGCGCGGTGCAGTACATTGACAAAAATGTGAAACGCTTCGTCATTCCTGGCGCGCAAGCTGTCCAGCACCCTCCCCATTTGCTCACTGGACGAGCTGAGTCTTTGGACAGCGCTCATTTCATCGGCACGCATAAATCCACCCGAAGCGGCGGGAAGACAGTCTTCCAGGGCGGCGTTGAAAAACACATGCGTTTTGAGTTCATCGGTGGTGTAGTCAAGCGTGACCCGGCATGCGATGGACATGGAACCCGTTGCAGCCGGGGCTTCTGCCCGACTCTGAATCAGTCCCTGTGGGGATGTGCAGGTCACCCGGGTGTTGTCGATGTGACTTGATGGTGCCGTCGTGAACAGCCCCTCCGGGTTCTGTGGACCAGCAGACGCACCACCCGTTCGCGGTGACATCATAAGGGGTTGCGTGCTGCCGACAATGGATGCGCCCCAGCCGCTCCAGGCCGACGAAGCCGGCGCAGGAGCACCTCGACTCCTGATGCCGGCCATGCTCTCCAGAACAAGGGAACCACCACCGGGTTGTGGCGGACCTGTGCGGGCCGGTTGCTGTGCACCTGCGACAGCGGACGGACGGTTATCACCACCTGGCTGAACGGCGTGGGACTGGGAAGGCTGTGTGTTTGGGCAGCTGGACCGGACAGGCAACATGTGCTTTTCTCCCTGTGCATTCATTGATTTCAGGCCATCTCATCAGAACAACAGTGACTTGAACGTCAGCTCTGCCTGACTCCAGCGCCTGAAACTTGGACCACAAGAAAGGATAAAAGTTGCTCCACTTTCGCTGCTGTTTGCCAGTCCTGACACTCACTCGCAGACTTTGCTCCAGACGTGCTGGCAAGATGCAAAGGCACAAACCTTGTTGCAGAAAAATCGGGCGCTGATCTTTTTCCATCAGATCGAACACACAGGAGCCTTGCCAGGCACAGCGTGCGACAGCACCTCCTCGAAACGCGGGTAAAAACGCACCTGTTGCCCACATGTGTCCCACTGTCTTCAATGCCGGAGGGAAGGAACATCGCGAGTGGCATTGTCATGCTACTTTCCACAGCAGTTATTTTCTGCAGTTCAGGAGACTCGCCAACCGATCAGGGAAGCTGCTTGGGCCTGCGGTGCTGAGACAGCGAGCGGTGCCCAAAGACTGTCAGCGGCCGAAAGTCATCGCGGCGCTTTCGGGCGGAAGAACAGTGCACCCGGTGGACTATGGCGCAACTTGCCTGACTTCAGGCCAGCGGTGATGCCGTCAACCTTTTCTCTGAGGAGGCAGACAAAAGGCGAAGAGCATACCGGGAACGGAGAATCTGTTCGAGAACCTGGCTTTATGCCGCAGAGACAGGAGCATGGAGCCGGAAACCGGTGTTCACTCGTCGAGCTGGCGTCCTGCCGCTCTCGCGCAACAACGAATTCTCATGCTCCACTCTGTGCTGCTCTTGTCATGACCGCGCACACTGTCCTGGACAGGTTCTCAGATCCTTAGCGGCCCTCGTAGGCAGGGAGCCCAGCTGCCACCCTTTCAAGCAGCCGTATTATCGTATCAGTAGCCTGATAACAGCCATGTCCACTGAATGCGTTCAGCAACACCATGAACTGGTCAACGGCCCGCTGTCTGCTTGCAAAGTCATCCCCCCATATGAACGCGCCACCAAGACTACTCAACAGATCATTTGCCCTTCTCGAGTGGGTCATGCCGCTGCCTTCCCATCTGTCCAGATGGTAAGCATTGACGAATTTCCGCTCATTCCTGTTTGCAAGCCAGGTTGCGACATTAGAAAACTGGTCGGCCAGTTGCTTGTCCACTGACAGCGGAGCTCGGGCACAGGCGATAACGCTGGCGATTTTTGTATCGTCAATATTCGGGTTACGCTGCAAGCGCTCAAGCAACGCAAGGGCCTCGGCCAGGCGATACTGAGGATCGCCCCCCGCCGCTGTGCTGGACGGCCCTGCTGCCGCGCTGGTAGAAGCTGACTGTCGGGCGGCATGGCTTTTCGCTTGTTCCTCCAACGCCGTTATGGTTTGACGCAGTTGCCCCATGGCTGCGTCCTGCTTTGCAACGGTCTCTTCCAGCTTCTGAATCTCAACCTCTTGAGTGGCTATCGTCTCACCTTGTCGCTCAGCCGAAGCACTGATCTCTTGCCACATAGCTACCTCATCCTTCTGATAGGCTATCTTGTCCTGCTGCTCGGCTATCTGCCGATCCTTTCCGGCCAGGCTGGCCTCCAGGCTCTGGATGTGAGCCAACGCAGACTGCAATTGACCTTGCAACACGGCGACCTCATCTTGCAGCTGGCGCTGCTGAACGCCTGCTTCACGACTGCCTGCCACTGGCGTCTCATTTCTCCCCTGGATTTCTGGAGTGGATGTAGGCCGTGCGCTGGCGAAGGCCTGCGCCTTTTGTTCCAGCTCGTCGCCCCAGTGTCCGTTATTGGTCTGGCGTAACAACGCCACAAAAACACCGAATTCCCGATCGCCCTTTGTGCGCAGAATATTCAGTATTTCTTCCATTTTTCCCATATCGCCGGACTTTTCCTGAACTCTCTGCGTCTCTCCGGAATCCATAAACCCCCCGGCAGCTCTATGGACCTTGTCTACAAGAGAAACGCTTGTCATCACATACGTCTTGAGTGTCTCTCTCATAGCCTCAATAGCATCCGCCTTGGCTTGGCTCATAGAACCAGCGCGGGAACTGGGGGATGCATGAGCCCCGGGCCCAAATAAAGAATAAGAGGGGCGTGCTGTTGAATTTGTGCTGTACATAATAATTTCTCCTGCTTTTGTTGATTGCATAAAGTCGTGGCGCAGGAAAAGAGCAACAGTGCCTTTCCCTGGCCCCTGAATAGTTAGAGAGAAAGGCAGGTCAATAGGTTCCCCAGCAGGTAGCCAGATCTCTTCTCAAAGCTTGGGTAAACACCGCAGCAGCAGGAGACTCAGAGGGAGGCAGAGGCTGTGTCAAAAGCCAGTGGCCGGAAAACAGTCCTTACGATAACCCGGTTTCGCTACCTGACCTCGCCGGGATAAAACACGGGAGACGGCTTGAAACTGCCTTTCGTGCGTGCTGAACACTTCAGGCCGGGGCTGGACGTCGACGCATAGACAGGACGCCGGCCAAAGGCGGCGAGAGCGGCATTTTCAGAGACATATGTCGCTCAAGCTGGGGCGCATGCTTGACGAAAGGCTCTGCCCGCCGCCCGGTTGTGCGCCAGCCTGGTTGTGCGCCAGCCTGGTTCATGTGTTCTTTGCACAGAGTGCTTTGCGTTTCCGTCGTTTTCCAGCATACAAGTGCGACTGTCCTGTACTTTTGCTGACCGGCTTTTGCTGACCGGCTTTTGCTGACCGGCTTTTCTCTGGACCTGTGTCGCATGATCCTGCACTGCAGGTGTCCATCTTCAATGAGGCCAGGCACCAGTATTGCTGTGGCTCCAGTAGCTTCCGACAAGCGGCCGGCGGCCTGGGCGATGCTGACTTTGTACTGCTGCCTTTCCTCGCTCAGCTCCTGACTCTTGTCTCCTGGCATCCCCCGGCCCGGATGGCAAGAAAATCACCTGTGTCCGGCAGGACACCCTTGTCCGATGCTTTCAAGCCCGTTGAGAAGCACGTCAACGGCACTGAAGCAGGCATGCTCATTGAGTCCTTGCAGCAGCATTATCCACCAGTCGACAGCTTTCTTCTGGCTACTGAAGACTTCACCCCAGCGCCATTTGCCTGCAAAACAGTCCAACATTCTTGACAGCTTCACGCCGGGGGCCAGCCCCTCCCAGCTTCCCTTTTCGTCGCGGTTGATGAACCCGCCGTCCTGGTTCACTACCCACTCAATAACAGGATCAATTTGGGTACACAGCTGATTGTCTTTTGTCAGCTCGGGCTTCAACCGGGGGATAACCTCCTGGATATTTTGATCGGTAACGAGCGGGTTCTTTTGCATTTGCTGCAAAAGGTGCCGGGCCTTTGCCAGGCGATCCAGATCAACCAACGCCGCCCCCGGGCTGCATGAACCTGCTGCCGGAGTGATGGCCGGTTGTTGCAAGGATGGCCGCTGCCGTGCCAGTGTCTGCTCCAGCTGCGCTACTGTGTCCCGGAGCTGCGTTATAAGCCTGGCCTGGTGCTCTATAGTCTGGTCCCGCTGCATCAACGCGGCATTCCACTGCGCCGTGGCACACTCTGCTCTCACTGCCTGCTCTTCTATGGTGGCAGCCTGTTGGTCTCTCTCTCTTTCCACCTCGACGGCGTACCGGCCCAGTTGAGACCGCATAGCTGCCAACTCGACCTGCTGTTGCCACGTCTGGCTTTCCAGCTGACGTATCCGGGCAGTGGTTGCACTGCTGTCGGTCACTGGGCGCATCTGCAAGGCTGCTGGAGACTGTGCAGACGTGCCGCCGCAAGTCAGCGCTTCTTCTTGCAGGCGCCTCCCCCAGTATGCGTGACCGGTACAGCCCAGTACGTCGACAAAGCTATCAAACGCCCTGTCGTCTCTTTGGAGCAGGGTATTCAATACCTTGTCCATTTTTTCCCTGTTACTGGACAAGCTCCTGATTTCTTGTACTTCTTCGCACGTCATAAAACCGCCTGCGGTTCTGACGAGCTTGTCTTGCAAGGATGTATCCAGCCTCACGTAGAGCCCGAGAGCGTCTCTCAGCCCTTCAACAGCCAGCGCCCTGGCTTCGCTTATAGAGCCAGTAGAAGAAGCATCGCGGTGACCAGGGCGGTTGCCAACCATAGAGATGGCTGATGAATGACCTGTTAATGGTTGCATGAGACCTCCTCCTGCTTGTGATGGGGTAACCTGGTAACGCAGCAGAAACAGTGAGTGTCCTTCGTTTCTGTCTTCGTCTCTGTTTTCGTCTCTGTAGTGATTGGATAACCGGGGGCCTGCTTAAGTTCCCATGCAGGTCCCCACAGCTTGTCCCAAAGGCTTGCCAGCACCGGGCTGGTACAAATTCAGGGGGGCAAAGAGAGGCTGAGCACAAATGCCAGAAGCCAACGGCCAGAAACAGCGCTTCCTGCAACAGGGTTGCTCAGTGTGAAGTCGCCGAGGCAAAACACCAGGGAATGCTTGACGTTGCCCTTTGTGAGCGTCGCAAGAATCAGACAGAGGAAGGAGGTGGACGAACAGGGAGCCTACTGGCCAAAGGCGGCGCAGGACAACAATCCGTGTATCGGAAACATCTGTCGCTGGACCGGTGGCGGCTGACTGACGCAACGCCTTGACTGTCGCCGGGATCTGCTCCCGCCAAACTTATGTCTTATTGCCAGAGAGCCCTGCTTTGTCGTGGTTCCAGCATAGGTACACAGTCGATCTCATGCATTTACCAGACAGGGGACGCTTTTATGAACCTGTGTCGCATGATTCTGGAATAGCTGAGGTTGTCCGCAACACAGACGGACTCCCTGTACGCCTGTGGCTCCGATTTCCTGGAAAGGTGCGAACAGGTCCACTGATGGTAGCTGCCCCCCTGTCTCCACATGAATGCCCTCTGCCCCCAGCCAAGGAGGCCAGGGTCACGCGTCCCGTCCGGCCGCGCGCCCTTGAGCAACGTTTTCAAGCCCTCTGAGAAGCATGTCAGCCGCGTTGAAGCAGCCATGCTTATTGAGCCCCTCCAGAAGCATCACCCAGGCAGCGATGGCATGCTCCTGGTTCCACAAGTCTTCCGTCCAATAGAAATGCCCACAAAAAGAGGTCAGCATTTGTTCTACCTTTTCCACAGGGGAGAGTCCCCTCAAGTAATTTTGGAAGGTGCGATTGACGAACCCTTTTGGTTGGCTCACAACCCAGGCAATGAGAGGGGCAATTTGGTCGCATAGCTGATCATCAAACTTCAGGGAGGACAGGTAGAAGTCGATAACGCCCGCGATTTGTGCGCTGGTAATGAGCGGTTTCTTTTGCATGTCCTGGAAAATCGTCCTCGCCTTCTGCAGGCGATATTCACCAGCAGACTCCACCTCTGCACCGGATGAGTTTGCTGTCGAAATGGAAGCTGGTTGCCGCTGGAGTGGCCCGCCTTGTGTCTGCTGCATCTGCGCTATGGTGTGACGCAGTTGCGCTATGGTGTCAGCCTGGTTCGCTATAGTCGCATCTTTCTCCTGGCTGCTGCTCTTGCTTTCTTCCGATGCAAAAGTCTTTATCAGTTCAGCCTGCCGGGCGATCTGGTATTCCTTGTTTTTCACCTCCCTCTCGGACCGACAGAGACGGGATCGAGTGGACTGCAGTTCGGCCAGCAGCCACTCCACCTCACTTTCCAGCTGCTGCACCCGGGCATCGGCTGTACTGCTGCCAGTCACCAGAGCCCGGTCCTGCTGCTGTGCTACCGGAGACGGCGCCAGTCCCCCGGTGAATTTTCGAACTTCCGTTTTCAGCTCATCCCCCCAGCACTTGTAATTGGAACGGCCCAGCAACTCGACAAATTTTTCGAACGCATCATCGTCTTTTTCGCACAGAATCTTCAGTAGGACGTCCATTTGTTCCGACTCACTGGGCTGGCTTGTGACCCGTTGCGCTTCAGCAAAAGTCATAAAGCCGCCTGCGGATTTCGAAAGCATGGAAGTCAGACTGATACTTGGCCTTACGTAGAGCTTGAGCCTATATCCCAGCTGCTCGATGGCATGAACATTGGCTGCACTCATAGAGCCATTGGCGGCTGAAGAACGGGTAAATGAATGGGCTACCACTGATGCAGGACTAAAATTCAACATGGGAATCCCCCTTTCTTTCGCTTCATCCAGATTGCGATACGGGAGGGATGATAATCCTCCCCTGTTGTTATGTTGGAGAGTCGGACCGGGTTATAAGTTCCTTTGCTGGTCCCCCGGCCTTGTCTCCACAGGGATGCCTCACTGCCCCCAGGCAGGAAGTGGGTCACGCGTCTTGATAGGCTTCACGCCCTTGGGAAACGTTTTCAAACCCTCGCAGAAGTATGTCAGCGGCGCTGGAGCAGCCATGCTCATTGAGTCCCCGCAGCAGCAGCATCCAGGCATCAATGGCATACTTCTGGATCAGCGCGCTGTCACTCCAACGGGAATGCCCTTTAAAAGTGTCAAACAGTTTTGACACCTTGTCGGTGGAGGAAAGGCATTGCCAGTTCCTTTGTGTGGGGCCGTTGATAAATCCACCTCGGCCCACAACCCAATTGGTGAGAGAGTCCACTTGTTCGCAGAGCTGCTGGTCATTCGTCAGCTCGTACATAAAGCAGGTGATAACGCCAGTGAGCTTCTCGTTGTCAAAGTGCGGGTTATTTTGTAGTACCTGAAAAAGTGCCCGGGCCTTCTCCAGGCGAGCTACTCCCGCGGACGCCGCCTCTGCATCGGATGAGCCTGCTGCCGGGTTGGTTGCTGACTGCTGCTGGAATGCCCCGCCTTGTGCCTGCTGCTGCGCCAGGGTTTGCTGCAGCTGCGCTATGGTCTGTTGCAGCTGCGCTATAGTCGCATCCTTCTCCCTGGTGGTACTCTCCGCAGTCGCTGACAGCATCGCTATGACCTGATCCTGCCGGGCGATCTCGCTTTCTCGTATTTCCACCTCGCCGATGTAATGGTGGAGTTGGGATCGCGTGACTTCCAGGTCGACCTGCAGCCGCTGCACCTCACTTGCCAGCTGCTGCACCCGAGCATCGGTTGTACTGCTGCCAGTCACCGGAGCCTGGCCCTGCTGCTGCGCTGCCGGAGACTGTGCAAGTTCCTCGCCAAATTGTTTAGCTGCCTTTGCCAGCTCGGATCCCCAGGCCTCGTAATTGGCATCACCCAGCAGCTTGACAAAGTTATCGAACGCCGCATCACCCTTTTCGAGCAGAATATCCAGCAAGGCGCTCATTTGTTCCATGTTGCTCCCTTTGCTTGTGACCTGTTGCACTTCAGGACGCGTCATAAAGCCGCCTGCGGCTTTATTGATCTTGTTATGCAAACCGTTAGTTAACAACACGTTCAACACAAGACCTTCTCTCAGCTTCTCAATAGCCTGAGTCCTGGCTGTACTCATAGAGTCAGAGCGGCTGCTATGGGCGGCTTGATATGGCACTGACCCGAGAGTGTGTTGTGATGCTGCACGAGTACTAAACATAAGAACTTCCTCTTTCTTTTGATTGATTCACGGTGTGATGCGGGAGTGGAAATACCCCCGCATCGTCATATTGGAGCCTCAGACAGGGCGATAAGTTCCTTTGCAAGTCGCGCATCTGTTCGCAAAGGCCTGGCCGACACCGCAAGAGCAGGTACTCAAGAGAGAGGGGAAAGGAGAGGCTGAGCAAAAGCCCCAGAATCCAAAGACCAGAAAAAAAGACTGCTGCAACAGCTCTCCTCGCCATGAAGCCACCGAGCCGACCTGGCGGAGGCGGATTGAAGCGGCCCGTTTTGTAAATCAATTCTTCCAGTCAGGGAAGAACGTCAAGGCCTTGGTAAACTGGGAGAGAGCTTGCCAACGACGGCAAGGGCCAAGGATTCATGATTGACATCCTCCCCGTTCTCGAACAGGACTCAGGGGCTGATCAGTGCTGCCAGGCAGCACACTCTTTTGCAAGGTCCCCAAGCGCTCCTACCAGGATGTCAGTGGCCTTGGTGCATCCATTCACATTAAATCCTTCCAACAGCAGCATCCATTGATCGGCAGTCTTCTTTTTGCTGGCCAGGTCATTGCTCCAATAGAATTTCGAGCTAAACATAGCCAATACCAGTTCTACTTTTCCAGGAAGGGGATGGGCTTCGCAGTGCTGCTTTTCGTAGGCGCTAAAACAGCCACCGTTCGTTGCAAGAAAGTCAGTCACACTATCAATTTGTTTTTGCAGCTGAGCTTGTAGCGCAGGCTCCCCTGTCAGCTGGCCTTTGAAGAAGGTAAGAACAGCACGGAGATCAGAGTCGCTAATATTGGGATTGCGCTGCATTTGTGCGAACAACCCGCGAGCCTCTTCCAGGCGATGTTCTCGAATAGACTGTTGTGCTCCTGTTGAGGAAGAACTGGCTGCCGGACGGGTCGTGGCTGCCCTGCGCGATACCCAGCGCGAGGCCATGCTTTCCATCTGCTCTACCTGCAGCGCCTCCACTGTCAGACGCAATTGTTCTATTGTGATTTTTTGTCCGTTGATGATTGCTCGCTCTTTTTGCAGCGCCCTTTGAAGCTTTTCCTGCTCCTCAATGTAGAAGTTGAGCTGCAAGTCGCGAGCCGCCCTGCTATAGACGGTGCGGGTCGGTCATCTCAGTGTCGAAGCCGTTTCCCGTTGAACTGACAGTCGGTGGCTGGAGACTGTGAATGCGGCAGGCTCCTGCTCCAGCCGCGCTCTTGTTCGTTCATGCTTGTTTATCAGGGGCGCTCTGCTTTGTCATCGCCTGGCGTGTCAACGCAGCTGGTCCCGTATGTCTTACAGCTTGGCTTTAAGCTGACCGACTTGCTCCAGGGACGCCTGCTTGTGCCCGGCTGGTGCACCCACTGAAGACAGACGAGGCGCAGGATCCAGAGAGTTCCGGCTGTCAGCTGCCGGTGGCCGGGTCGGTTGCTGTGCTCGTGCTTGCCCAGCTGGCGGTGTAGGCCGCCCGGGCGGCTGGTGTTGTTCCACTTTGAAATACCATCCATAACGTGGATGGAGCCAGATCAAGTCCTTGCAGTAGAAAAATATCCAGTCATTGAAGGCATCAAACTCGTCATCGCCTTTGGAGAGCAGCATGCTCACTATCTTCTCCATTTTCCGTGAACTGTCCGGCTGCCGGATGACCATGGCGACTTCTTCACTGTTCAGGAAGCCACCTGCATCTTTGTGGAGCTTGTCTTCCAGGAGGCAATCCACCTCGACATGCCTTGTGAAACAAGCCTTCAGGTATATGAGGGCCGCGCGGTTGCCCTCGTGCAGCCTGCTGGATGCGAACTGCGGCGCCGCCGGGGAAACGGTTTTTTCCGGTGAAATTTTGCAAGAAGATACGGACCGCCCAAGCGTCGCCGGGGAGCGCGCCTGTGTCTCCCGGGAATGCGCAGGAGTGCTTGGAGAACACCCGTATGTTGCCGGGGGACATTTAGTATGCATGACTGATTTCTCCACAGGGGTATGAGTAACTTCAATCCCTTGAGCTGGAGCGGAATGCACCCCATCTTGCCCGGGGACTGAGCAGAGTTGGGCTGCGGAAACGAGAAAAAGTTCCATCCTATGATCGAGCTTTCTGCGGAGCCGGAGCAGTGCACACCGGCTACGCAGAAAATTGTGGGGACATCAAAAAAAAGGGGGGGCAGTATTAGCTCGCCTCCGGATACCAGAGGCGCAACCCCATACACACTTGCCTGCCTGCGGGCGGAAGATTCGCCAGCCTCTCGCTACTGAGCGACTTGCAGCTCAGCGAGCAGCACCTGGGTAGCGCTATGGCAACCCTCTTGATGCAAGGCTTTCAGAAGATTCATGAATACGTCAGTGTTATGTTTCTGCAACCTCTTGCCATCATCGGCGACAATCCTGCTTACAAGCTCGTTCATAGTGCTTACTATCAGCTCCCTTTTGGGTGCTGTCTCTTTCAGGCGGTAATAGGAAACCTCAGGTATTGTTTCAGTGTTCTTCAGGTGGACCAGGAACTGCTGTGCCTGCTTCTGAAGCTGCTCGTCCTTGCTTATCTGATCCATGCAGACACAGAGAGTTCTTTTGAGCTTCGCCGCCACGCTCACCCGTGGGTTCTGCACGATATCATCCACCAGCACGCGAGCTATCGCCAAGCTGTCCGCGTCCTCGACCCAGAAGCGGGGAGCGTCTGCATCTGCGGAGACAGACGGCGAATCGCGGACCGGTGCGGGCTGCGCCCCTCTGGCCGCCGCCAATTGCTGCTCCAGCTGCGCTATTTTCTGATCCTTGCGCACCAATTCCTGCTCGGCCTGCGCTACTCGCTTCTGCAGCACCCCTATTCTTTCCTGCTGCTCCTGTCGTTCACGCTCCTGCTCTGCCTGCAGCTGACGTACTTGCTGGCGCATTTCCGCCAGCTGGTTTTGTGTCCGGCCCAGCTGGATCTGTGCCTGCTCCAGAGCTTCATCCTCATCCTCATCCTCCACCGCCTTTCCCGGCCCGCCTGCCGATGCAGAGGGCGGGGCGTCCGGCGTGGCTTGCATACGCGCATAGCTTGCGGCTTTTGCCTCCACAGCATCAGCCCAATGGCCCATGCTAGAGTCTCTCAGTATCCTGAGAAAACTGTGGTATTCCTTGTCCCCTTTAGTGCTCAGGATCTCAAGGAATTTCGTCATTTGCTTATGCTGGGTTCTTTCCCCCGTGACAAGCGCCGCTTCCAGGTCACTCATGAAGCCACCTGCTGCCGCATGCATGCGTGCGCTCAGGTGCATTTTGACATTGACATTGACCATCAAGTCATCCCGCATTTCAACAAGCGCTGTCGCGAAATGGGGGGACATGTCACCAGGTTGCGGTGTGCCGCCCATCTGGTGAGGGGGACGCTGACTTGAAGGCGGTATAACGCGAGGGCGCTGGCCTGGGATCATGGGGTTTCCTCTTTGTTCGAGAGTGGTCTGATCGTCGGGCGGGAAACAGAACTACATTCCTTACCTATAAAAACTATAGTGCCTCTCCAGAAGTGGTACCCAACATGAGAGATGTCATAAAAGCTGATGGTTGAGAGCCTGATCAGGCGATCTCCTGATCTGCATGAGTTCTGATAATTCTGGTTTTTTTTATGATGCCAGAGTGCTGGCGCGGCTGATGCCGACAAGATTCCAGATCCTCCTCCAGTGCTCCCTCACCACAGCTTGCAGCAGGTTCTATCCATGCCGGCAAGCTCCTGGTGCGGTTCGCCATGAGCGGCACTGCAACAAGCGGTGGCTCCACATGCTCCACCGTCCGCAAGCGGCACCAGACATCTCCTCGTCCGCATGACGGGACTCCACGAAGAGCCAGAGCAGTTCACATCTGCCGCAGAAAGCGGTCAGGTCATCAAGAGAGCGGGGACGCCGTTTCACCGCGCCGCCGGGACACCGGAGACGCCAATCCATATGCGTCCACCCATCTTCAGGCGGAAGGTCCACCCGCCGCTCGAAACTGATCAAGCAGCACCCTGATGGCGTTGTGGCAACCCTCGTAATGCAAAGCTTTTAGCAGGTTCATGAATTTGTCGATGTTATCTTCCTGTGCTTCTTTATACTGCCGAGGGACGGGAAAGGAGACGGGGATCAGCATCCTGTGGACCTCTTCCATGGTCTCTCTTATCAAATCTCTTTTGCACTGTATGTCTTTAATGCCCTGGTAGGACGCATTGGGTATTGTGCCAGTTCCCACCAGATGGCTCAGGAGCGAATGTATCTTTTCCTGGACCTGCTCGTCCGCGCTTATCCGCATGATGCAGGGGTGGATAATGCTGCGCAGCTTCGTCGTCACACTCACCTGCGCGTCCAGTTCAAATTCGTCGATGAGGTCGCGAAATGTCCGCAGAAGGCTGTATTCGTCACCGGTCCCGGAGCGGTGGGAGCCCGTATCGGCACGCTCAGGAAGCGACTCGCTGACCGGTGGGGACAGCTCTCCTCTGGCCGCCGCCAATTGCTGCTCCAGCCGCGCTATTTGCTGGTCCTTTTGCGCCAGCTGCTGGTCCCTGTGCGTCAGTTTCTGTCCAAGCCGCGCCACTTTTTCCTGCAGCACCTCTATTCTTTCTTGCTGCTGTCCTATGGTGTGCTCCCTGAGCTCCAGAGACTGGCACTGCATCCTTATGGTCTTGTCACGCCGCGCCAGCTCCTGCGCTGCCTGGCTGCGCGCCGAGGCCTGTGACTCCTGTCGTGGCTGCTGAGCTGCCCAGTTGTGTAGATTGTCGTAATCTGATTGCAGCTGACGTAGTTGCTGGCGACTTGCCGCGAGCTGGTTTTGTGTCTGGTCCAGCTGGGTGAGTACCTGCCCCAGGGCCGCTTCATCCTCCAGACTGGCTGCATGTTCCAGCGATACCCGCTGCGGCCCGCCTGCCGGTGCAGAGGGCTGCGAGCCCGGCCGGGCTTGCATGCGGGAACAGGCGTCAGCTTTGTCCCGCACAGCCTGCGCCCAATGGTGCATGCCAGCGTCGCTCAGCATACCAAGAAAAATTTGGTATTCAGTGTCGCCTTTGCCGCGCAGGATCTGCAGGAATTTTGTCATTTGCTCATGCTGGGTCCTTTCATTCGTGACAAGGGCATATTCCTCATCATCCATAAAGCCACCTGCGGCCTCATGCATGCGTGTCTTCAGATACATGTTGACATTCACATTGATCATCAGAGCCCTCTCCATTCCAATGAGAGCACCCTTGAAATGGGCGGACATGCGACCGGGGTGCAGCCTGTCCTCTCTTGAGTAAGGAGGAGGCGGATCTGATGGCTGGACAGGCTGGATGCCGGCCGAAGAAATGGGGGTCATGGTGTTTTCTCCTTGTGCGATAGCAGGTCAAGTCGTCGGGCGGGAAACAGGGCTGCTTTTCCTGTCCGTGAGTTCTTGGAGTTCAAAGACCTGCGAAAGTTCCAGGACTGATCCAGATACCAACCAACAGCCGGGACTGCGTCTTGTTTTTCTGACCGCCTGGCAGCCCCGGTGGGACAGGAAGCCGGTGTTCACCAAGTGGCGCACAGAACCCCCTTGCGTTTTTGCCAACGTACTCGTCAACCCCGGCTTTGGCAGGCTCCGACCCGTAGTGGCGCGAGAAAATGCCGCGACACTACGGTGCCCGGCAAGATATCAGTGCGCAGCTGGCTTGCCTGTGGCTAGCTCTGACGGCTCCCGGAATTCGTTGCTGCACGGGCAGCACTTACCGCCTCGGCCAACTGCCGCTCCAGCTGCATGATTCTCTGATCTTTGTCCGCCAATTGCTGTTCCCGCTGCGCCGCTCTTTGTCGCAGCAGCGCCCTGTTCTCTGTCAGTAGCTCTACGGTTCTCTCCTGCAGTGCGAACATCTGGGCATACAGTGTTGCGTTCTCCTCCTGCTGCACAGTGATCCTTTTCAGAATTTCTACGCCAGCTGCGCCAACTTGCTGCTCGCCTTGCGGACCCAGCTGCGCCTCGCGTTGCTGGACGTCATAGTCGCTTTGCAGCTGACGCACTGCCTTGCACTTTGATTCAAGCTGCTGCTGCATGATGCTCAGCCGTCGGAACACCTGGTCCAGAGTTTCCCGATCCTGCGCAGACGCCGACAGCAGGCCCGGCTCGCTTGCTGATTCCTGGAGCCCGGCGACGGGTGCCGATGGCGTCCGGGAGAATTCCTCTGCTTTGTCCTGCACGGCCTGGGCCAAATCCCCCAAGCCAGATGCACGCAGCATGGCAAGGAAAATGTTGTACTCGTTGTCGCCTTTTCTGAGCAGGATGTTCAACAGACGCAGCATACGTTCATGCCCGGGCTTTTCATCCATGACAAGGTAGTATTCCGTGTCATCCATGAAGCCACCGGCATCTGTATGCATGTGAGTCTGCAGGGAAGTCGCAACATTCACGTTGAGGATCAGCTGTGACTCCATTGCAAGAAGTGCTTGTCTGTAATGGGGCGACATGGGACTCAAATGCAAGGCGGTGCTTCTTGAAGCGGCTGCACCTCTTGAAGCGGCTGCACCTCTTGAAAAGGCTGAGGAGTATCCGGCTCTTGAAGAAGATATGGCTCTTGAGGGAAGGATGCCTCTTGAGCGCAGGACACCTCTTGAGCGCAGGCAGCCTCTTGCAGAGGTTCTGCCTTTTGAAGATGAGGTGCCTCCTGAAGACGCTCTGCATCTCACGTGGGGAGACGGCCCCAAGGGCTGCTGGACATGCTGGCTGCCGCTACCGGAACTGGACGGAATCATGGCTATTTCTCCTGGTAAGAGGGAAGACACAAAGGCAGACAGGGAAATAGAAGAGCCTCCTCCCCTGCCCTGCTCTCAGGGACTTGGAGTGCAGCAGACAGGAAAAGTTTCATCACGGAAACAGCGGCAGGCCGAAGACGGAGGCCAGGTCCCACTCTCGACACAAGAAGTGAACAGCAGCGGTACTAACAAGCGTAGGACAGCTCTTCCTCAGGCAGGCACAACTCCCGTGCCAACAACCGAACGGCATTGCCACAGGCGGCATTGGCCAGAACCTCCAGCAGACCACGAAAAGTGTTGACGTTGTCCGTGTGTGTCTTCCCGTCGACGGCATGGAGGTCGCCACGGACCTTGTCGCACAGCATGCTTATCTGATCTACCGGGGAAGCTTGTGCTTCTATGTTGGTGCAGGCCAGGGAGCTCAGCGTGCCATTGGCCTTCAACTCCTCAAGAATCTGCTTTATATGGCTGCCGAACTGTTTGTCTGCGACCAGGTTGGGCTGGCTGCGCAAAATGGTAAAGCGAAGCATTCGCGAGACGTCCTTTCTGGAGTATTTCAACATCTCGTCAAGCAGAAAAACGGCTGTGCTCAAGTGGTAATCGAGAATGACCCAAGGGGCATCAGCATCCTGGGAAGCGGGGGCTGCAGAGGGTTGATCAAGACTTCTGGCCAACCGCAACCGTTGCTTCAACTGCCGTGTTTCCTTGTCCAGCTGCGTCATGTCGTTTTCCTGCCGCTCGACTGTTTGCAGCAGCCTCTTCATAGCCTGATCCTGCTGCATCTGACTCTGTTCGTACTCTGCCAGTCTTTTTTCCTGTTCCTCTATGATCTGATCCTGCTGCGCGAGTCTCTGTTTGTACTGCGTTTCTGCCTTCAGCTGGTCTGTCAAAATCTGATCCTGCCGTTTGACCACCTCAGCATGCACCTCCACCGTCTGGGCTTGGCCCTGAGCTTCACCTTGAGCTTGCTTGAGTTCTTGCTCAAGCTCCTTGACCCTGCGCTGTAGCTCATCAACGCTCGCTTGCAGGCGGCGTTCCTGCCGATGGCTTTGCTCAAGCTGGCAGAGCGTTTGATCGAGAATCTGCTCATCAGCCACTGCTTGTGGCGAAGGCACAGACTCCAGAGAAGACTCTGTTGTGCTAAAGCGTTCGACTTTCTCCAGCAGCGTTTCGATCCAGTCCGAATTGCCGGAATTTTGCAGTACCTCCAAAAAGCGATCGTAGCCCCTGTCGCTCTTTGTGAGCAGTATGTCCACCACCTTTTGCATTTGTTTTCTGGGCCCATTCTCGTCCGCGACCAGGCAGCATTCCTCGTCGCTCATAAAGCCACCTTCGCTCAAACGGAGCTGATCGAGTAGAAGCAGAAATGGGTAGACATCTTTCTCCTCCCGCCCGAGCATGTCTTGCATATCGACAAGTGCGTGCTTGTTGTGCCTGGACATGGCGCCGGCGCACGCGCCCGTATCCTGTGCGCGACCTGAAGAAGATCCGGAATGCAAGAGTCCGGAAGAAGACGGGGATTGCGAGGCACCAACATTAGAGGGCAGCATAGATGTTTCTCCTTGTATTGAACTTTGTCGATCATTGAGCAGCAAAAAGATTCACCTCCATCCTGCCCTGACAAAAGTTGGAGTGCCGCAGGCGCAAAAAGTTCCCGTCCAGCTACTGGAACCACCAGTCCGCCCTGCTTTTTGTCTCAGTCGTCACTTTGACGGCTTCTCTTCTCCTTGGGCCGGTGCCCCGGTACGGCAAGTCGCGAACTGGATAGTCGGTGGGTATAGTGGGCGGCTTACGGCGATTGAAAATGCAAGGTCAGCTGTACTGAATCTTATGCCACAAGCGGCCCACCTGGCCCTGTTGCACCGGTTGTCCTCAGAACACGAGAGTCCTTACCACTCCGGATAGCCCCGTTGCTGGCGACAGAGGCACAGCTTCTCCATCGTCATTCCCGTGAAGGCGGGCATCCATCTGAGATGAAGGTATTTGATTCCAGGTTCATTCGTTGGGGGGGGACTTGTCAATTGCCGCCTTGGCGAGGATGACGGGGGCGCAACGGGAATGACGGGGAAGCAGCCGGGATGGTGGAGAAGGACGGGGGGATTATGCCAACTCACTGAACGCGAAAGTCCGTACCACTCCGGATAGTCCTTCTCTTGGCGACAGAGGTACAGCTTCTCCATCGTCATTCCCATGACAGCAGGCATCCATCTGAGCTGAAAGTATTTGATTCCGGGTTTGTTCGTTGGGGTTGGCACTTGTCAATTCCCGCCTTCGTGAGGATGACGGAGGAGCAACGGGAATGACGGGGAAGCAGCGGGGATAATGGAGGAGAGCATGGGGATTATGCCAACGCACTGAACGCGAGAGTTCTTGCCACTCCGGATAGCCCTGCTCTTGGCGCCAGAGGCACAGCTCCTCCATCATCATTCCTGCACAGGCGAGAATGACACAGCAGGGCGCGGGAATGACGCAGGCGTCAGCGAGGGCAATCGTCAGCCTTTTCCACGCAAGCCCAAAGCCGTCTCATTGATCGCTGGAAAACAAGCGCGCCATAGCATGCGCGCGGTCCCGGCAAGCGGTCATGGCCTCGGCGACAAGAGCTGCGAGTCCCCCCTTTTCAAAGCTTTGGATGGCTTGCTCTGTCGTTCCTCCCGGTGATGTAACCCGACGACGCAAAGCGGATATATCCTGCGAATGGGTTGCTGCCATCCCGGCCGCTCCCCGGGCAGTCTGGACAACCAATTGCGAGGCCTGGTGGTAAGACAACCCCAGCTGCTGCCCTGCTGCGATCATGGCTTCCATCATCAGGAAAAAGTAAGCTGGCCCACTACCGGACACGGCTGTGACTGCGTCTATAGCCCCCTCATCCTCGCACCACAGGCTTATGCCAACCGCCGTCATCAACTGCTGAGCTCGCTCTTTCTGCGCTTCGGACACCCTGTCGTTGGCGCACAAGCCGGTAGCACCCCGCTGCAGCAAGGCCGGTGTATTCGGCATGGCGCGCACAACGGCCATGCCCCCGCCCGCCCAGTCATCCAGGCTGGAAAGAGTGATACCCGCTGCCACGGAAATCAAAAGTGGACGCTGTTGCTGCAGACTCTCTGCCAAATCTGACACCACCGCTTGCATGAGCTGTGGTTTGACGGCGAGGACAACAATGTCGGCCTGCTGTAGCGCTTCATGATTGTCCGCTACCATCTGAATGCCATGCCTCAGGAGAGCGTGATCGCCAGAGCCAGCCGAGGGGCAGGCCGCAACTATCCGATCAGCAGGCCATCCCTCGTGGACCAGTCCACCAATAAGGGCACCAGCCATGGCTCCTGCCCCTATGAATGCCAGAGTGGGCATCTCCTGCATGGATTTCTCTCCTCTTATTTTTCCATTGGGTGCCCCAATAAAGGCACGGCTGCGACATTCAAACACTCAATCACTCAATGGACCAGCGGAGTAAGCAGGCCAACGAATCAGTAGAGAAATGAAGCAATAGGATATCAGGCCAACAGGTCAACAGGTCAACAGGTCAACAGGTCAACAGGTCTACGGACTAAAAGGCCAGCATAGCGACAGCTAACAGACCAACCTATCAACAGGAC
>Ga0209020_1000684_pt1 | contig 40621 bp, 33 predicted proteins | sample PinacodermBB_FD_187298 | JGI IMG/M metagenome (GOLD analysis project Ga0209020, IMG submission 187298) | Host-associated microbial community of the marine sponge Aplysina aerophoba from Gulf of Piran - sponge pinacoderm, lysed by bead... | ecosystem: Host-associated > Porifera > Sponge >... | reverse complement strand
CTCTCCGCGACAGTGACGTAGGCATCGGTGAGTTCGACGGTTCCCACGACTGCGGTGGAGCCGAGTCCCGGCGCCGGAGCCCCCACCCTCAGCGCGGTGATCTCCACAGCAGTGTCGTGAGGAAGCCACAGCGTATGCATCGCGGAGAACTCTGCGGAGTCGACGCCGCGCCTCCGGTTGAGCTCTCTCAGCGCGGCGGCCGTCTCCGGCCCGAAACGATCACCGACATGGCTCTCTGACAGCAGACCGAGCTCTCGCAGTGCTATCGACAGGCCGACGACGTCGGGACCGCTGCTGCCGAGAGCCAGATCGCGGTACATCGGCTGCTGCGTGGCCAGCGCGATCACTCCCGAACCGTTGACCGTGGCCACCAGCCGCCCGGATGTGACCACGTCGCCCTTCGTCAATTCCACCGAAGTAACGACGCCTGCCGCTCCGGGCCACAACAGTTCGGTCGGGTCAGACCAGACCAGCGACACATCAGCCGGTTCAGCCAACGAACTGCTCGACTCCACCGGAGCGACCACCACAGGCACCACAGGCGCTTCAGACATCACCGGCGATGAAGGTGCATTCTCGACCGCCAACCAAACGGTCGCGGAAGCAACCCCGACGACACACACCACAGACAACCAAACGAGCGCCGAACGCACGCTGCTCGCCTACCTTGCGAACCGGCTTGCGCGGCAGAGACAGGCGGCGGTCATCAATTGCCCAGACCGAGCTTGCTCATCGCCGAGTTGACACAATCAGATTCAACAGACGGATCGGGTTCTGACTGCACGTCGGGCCAAGACCCAACATCGAACCCCGCAGCGACCAAACAGTCCAGCACCAGACCGTCGCGACGCTTGAGCTCCTCGCTCGACAAGGCATTCTGAAGGGCGAGAGCGTTTTCGGTCAACCAAAACAGAGAATTATGGCAGTCTTCGTAGACCGCGTAAGCCGCATCCATGTCCTCTTGTTCGTCCCCTGGCCCGCCTACAACGGTCTCGAATCCCATTCCTCCGGAATCGTGTCGGATCGGCTTGACGGCGACCCCTTGAGCACGTGCACAATCTACGACTTCGGCGGCTGCTCTGTCGGCTTCGCCCGGCGAAACATGAAAGTCCGCGAGAATCTCTTGTTGCGTCGGAGATGCCTCAGGCAGAGCCTCAACAATCTCTTGACGCATCACCGTCAGCATCTCTGCACGATCTTCACGGTCGCCGGCCGAACTGTCATCAGCACAACTCACGGCAGCCAAACCAACAAGCACCACGACCCAACAATACCGACAAGCGCTCGCGGCCCGCTGACCTCTCTTCATTTCTCTGATCTCCTTGTTCGTTGTGCAACTCACCTCGAGCAGACACATCAGTCGCCCCTTCTTTGCACAACCCTGCCGTCGTGTTACAAGATTCTTCAGAAATCGGGGGCCCGCCCGCGTCGCGCGCCGATCACCTCACGCGAACGGCACCCGGAGGTCAGGCACCGGATTCGATGCGACCGGTGGTCTTGGGCGGGGTGGCGAGGGCGACGCCGCCGGTGGCCGCGAGAAACGAGACTGCGGGCTCTTCGGATCAGTTGGTCGCGTCGCCCACGTCGAGTACACGGTCGTCGGGCCGCGAGAAACGAGACTGCGGGCTCTTCGGATCAGAGCCACATAACGCCATGTCCGCATAAACCCGTGTTAGGAGACCGCAGTCGTGGGGGTCTCGTTGACTTCTTTGGGTTCGACGGACTCGAAGGTACCGTCGTCGAGGCGAACGAAGAACTGTGATCCAGCGAAAAAGCCGTCGCCGGATACCGATTCGATGATGACCTCCCAGTGCTCGGACTTCTCTCGGACACTGCTCACCCGCCAATACGACACGACATCGGCGGGCATCTCTCGGCTCAGGGTGAACTCAGCAGAGACCAGGCCCGCGAGTTCGTCGATGTTGATCGAGGCGGGGACCTGCACGACTTCAGGAGCTTGAACGTTCTCTGGGAAACGTGCGCTGAAAGACTCGACAGCTTCGGCGGCGACGAGCGAGGTGTCCGCCGCCAGTGACGAATTGTCGACGGTGGTCGGCGAATCACTGGAGCATGCAAGTAGGAACACGCACATGAGCAGCGCGGTTCCGAGACGGAACCTCATTGTTCCCCGAACTGGGACCGTGCCGTAGGAGGCGTCTACCGGGGAGCACCAAGCGAGTGCCGCGCTGCTGTCATCGTGGCTGTGCCCGAGATCGTGTGCGACTTTCAGATTCGTCATGGCGGCAAGCTCCGTTCGGGTCGCGCCGATCGGCGAGACTGCGGGTTTCCCAGTTCTTTGCACTCGGTGCCGAAGTGTTACATCTGCGGCCACAGTCGTCGCGGTTGGTCCGTTCGCGGAGGGACCGCCCGACGGCGCCGCGCTACTTGCGGCGCTGGTGGCGCGTTCGACGCATCATCTTCTTGTGCTTCTTCTTGCGCATTCGCTTGCGGCGTTTCTTGATGAGTGAGCCCACGACCGCCGACGCTACCGGCCCGGAACGAAAAACCTCATCGAAATTCTCTGGTGGGGATCATCGCGCGAACGCTACGGTTGGGCCGTCGCCCAACGCGATGGCCCGTAGTTCAACTGGCAGAACGTCGGACTTTGGCTCCGGATGTTGCAGGTTCGAGTCCTGCCGGGCCAGCCAGATCCCGGCAACTGTCAGCGGGCACCCCTACACTGCCGACAACAGACGCAGAATCACGACTGGAACCCCATGCAACTGGTCAACAAGAAGAAGCTGCATGTCGTGGCCGGCAGGGCGACCCAGGCGCTCGCCACCGAAATCTGCCGGGAACTGGGGGTGCCGCTGGGCACGCCCAACATCTCCGAGTTCGCCAACGGTGAGATCCACGTCAAGTACTTCGAGTCGATCCGCGGTGCCGACGTGTTCATCGTTCAGACCCACACCCCCTGGAACGGGCACTCGATCAACGACGCGGTCACAGAACAGCTCATCATGGTCGATGCCGCCAAGCGGGCGTCAGCCAAGCGGATCACCGCGGTGATCCCGTTCTACGGGTACAGCCGCCAGGACCGCAAGGCCTCGGGCCGTGAGCCGATAACCGCCCGCCTGCTCTCAGACCTCTTCAGTGCGGCGGGCGCCGACCGCCTAGTGTCAGTCGATCTGCACTCAGGACAGATCCAGGGATTCTTCGACGGCCCCGTCGATCACCTCACCGCCATGCCGGTTCTGGTCGACTACCTCTCCGACATCGACGGCGACATCGTCGTGGTGTCTCCCGATGCGGGCCGGATGAAGGTCGCGGAGCGTTACACGAACCTGCTGGGCGCCGACCTCGCCTACGTCCACAAGCGGCGCTCGACCGTCGAGGCCAACACGGTGGAGGCCAAGGAGATCATCGGCGAGGTCGAGGGCCGGGTCTGCGTACTCATCGACGACATGATCGACACCGGCGGCACCATCTGCGCCGCCGCCGACCTGCTGGTGGCCAACGGGGCCGAGAAGGTCATCGCCGCGGCCACCCACGGGGTCTTCTCAGAACCGGCGATCGACCGGCTCAAGAACGCGGCGCTCGAGACGGTTCTGATCACCGACACGCTGCCGCTGCCGCCAGACAAGCAGATCGACAAGATAGAGGTGCTCTCGGTCGCTCCGGTCATCGCCAGAGCCATTGCCGCGGTGTTCGCCGACACCTCCGTCAGCGAGATCTTCGCTGGCAACCACCTGGCCTGACCGGCGTTCGCCGCGATTGTGGCGATTGCGACGATTGCGACGATTGTGGCGTTGGGGCTTGGGGATCATCGCCCATCCCGATACCCTGACTCGCCGGTCCTCACAAGACCCGCCGCCATTGAACCCCATCGATTCCGCCAGTTCAGGAACCCAAGATACATGTCTGACCAGTTGCTGTTGAACGCCACGCTCGGCCGTGCTGAGGGCACCCGCGCCTCGCGTCGGCTCCGCCGTGAGGGCCGTGTCCCGGCTGTCGTCTACGGGCTCGACAACGCCCCCGTCTCCGTCAGCGTCGCCTGGCCCGACCTGCGCCTGGCGCTCAACACCGATGCGGGGCTGAACGCGCTGATCACGCTCGACATCGAAGGCGAGCAGCAGCTCTCGATCGTCAAGGACCTGCAACGTCACCCCGTGCGGCGCGATGTGATCCATGTCGACTTCCTGCGGGTCACGACCGACCAACAGATCGAAGTTGACGTGCCGCTGGTGCTCGTAGGAGAGGCCCTCGAAGTCACCCGGGCCAACGGCATGGTCGATCAAACCCTCTACACGCTGACAGTCTCGGCCAAACCGGCCGACGTGCCCGACGAGATCGAAGTCGACATCAGCGAACTGACGCTCGGCGACTCCATCAAGGTCGGTGAAGTGACCCTCCCGCCCGGCGTCGTCACGTCGACTGATCCCGACGACTCGGTTGCAACCTCGCTCGTCACGCGCTCGACACGCGAGGCAATGGCGGCCGCGGAGGCCGCAAGCGCGGAAGCCGAACCCGAAGATGGCGACGGTGGGTCTGGCGGCGGCGACGGCGACGGCGAGGGCTGACAGCGCGGCGGTCCGGCGATGGTTCGCCTCGGTTCGCCCAAGGGGCGCAAGCAGCGCAGGGGCACTCCAGCGGACCTGCTCGTCGTCGGACTCGGCAACCCCACGGTCGAGTACGCGCAGACGCGGCACAACGCCGGTGCCTGGGTGGTCGACGAGCTCGTGGCGCGCCACGACGGCCGCCTCCGCGCTGCCCGCCGCGACCGTGCCGAATCGACTGAACTGCACATCGGTGACAAGCGGGTCGCGGTCGCGGTCCCCAAGACCTTCATGAACGATTCGGGCTCGGCGGTGGCCCCACTCCTGAGACGGTCAGGCATCGACGACATCAGCCGCCTGATAGTGGTCCACGACGAGATCGACCTTGGCGTGGGCCGGATGAAGGTCAAGAGCGGCGGTGGGCTGGCCGGCCACAACGGTCTGAAGTCGATCCGCTCACACCTGCGCAACGACGGGTTCACCCGCATCCGCATCGGCGTCGGCAAGCCGGCGCCGGGCACGATCAAACCCCGCGACTATGTGTTGCAACGCCCCGCGCGCGCCGAGCGCCCGCAACTCGACGAGGTCGTCGGCCGCGCCGCGGATGCCGTCGAGTTCCTCGCCGACAACGACCTCGAAGCGGCGATGAACCTGTTCAACCGGAGCTGACGGCCCCGCCCATGCCGGACACGGCTGCAAACCTCCGCTCACTGCGCTCGCTGCTGGCCTCTGAGCCCTGCATTGACGCCGCGATCGCCGGGCGCGACGGGGTGCTCGTCGTCAACGAGGCAGCTAGGGCGCTGGCGGTCGCGGGCCTGACCGAGGCTTCGCCGCGGCGGCCGATCCTGGTCGCCACAGCCACTCACAACGAGGCCGTGCGCCTCGCCAATGACATAGCGGCAGTGCTCGGAGAAGACGAAGTGTCGCTGTTCCCCGCCTGGGGGACGCTGCCCTTCGAGCGTGTGAGTCCGGCCGTTGAGACGATGGGCCGGCGGGTGCGGCTCCTGCACCGTCTCGGGGATCCGGCGACTGAGCCGACGGTGATCGTGGCCTCGGCGCGTGCGCTGGTGCAGCGGCTCGACCCGCACGCCGCAACCGATCCGATCGTCTGCGGTGTCTCCGACACGGTCGATCCGCTGGTGCTGGCGCAGCAGTTGGTCGATTTCGGGTATCGCCGCGAGGCCCAGGTCGAACATCGCGGCGAGTTCGCGGTCAGGGGCTCGATCGTCGATGTCTTCGCCAGCACCGCGGACCGGCCGGTGAGGATCGACCTCTGGGGCGACGAGGTCGAGCGTCTCGCCGAGTTCTCCGTTGCTGATCAACGCGCCACGTCGGCGGTCGCCGAAGTCGAGATCTATCCGTGCCGAGAGTTCCGACCAGACGAGGAGGCCAAACAACGGGCCCAGCGACTGCTCGTGGACGAACCCTGGGGACGCGAGCAGTGGGATCGGGTCGTCAATGGAGAGCTGTTCGACGGGATGGAGTCCTGGTTGCCGTGGCTCGTCGGCGACGAGGTCGTTCTGCCGGACCTCCTCGGCGCCGATTCATGGGTCATCCTGGTCGAGCCGCGGCGCATCCGCGACCGGGCCGCCGACATCGAATCCGAAGAGGCGGACCTGGCTGTGTCGTTGGCCAAGACTTGGAACGTCGACGCCGACGACCTGCACAGGATGAACCTCGGCTTCGGCCGTCTGCTGGCGCGCACCGACGTCGGGGTGCTGACGATCCTGCCGGTGGCGGACCGCCCCGGTGTACCGACCGTCACAGCATCAGCTTGGGCTCCCGTCGTCGGTGACATCGAGCCTGCGGTTGCCCGGGTCCGGCAACTGCTCAGCGACGGTTTCTGCGTCGTGGTGGCCGCTGACGGCCCTGCCAGTGCCGAGCGCTTGGCCGCGATGTTGGCCGACCATGGCGTTGAGGTCGCCCCGGCGGGCGCTTACACCGACCTCTCGACCCCGGGAGCGCACCTGGTGGTCGTGCCGCTCGAGCGGGGTGCCGTGCTCGCTGGGATCAAGCTGGCAGTCCTGTCTGAGACCGACCTGACCGGGCGCCGCCGGACCCACCGCCGGGCGCGCACTGGGCGCCGCGACGCCCAGAAATTCTTCGACGACCTTCGCGAGGGCTCCTACGTCGTGCATGCCCATCACGGCGTAGCCCGCTTCGGCGGAATGGTGACACGCTCGATCAACGGCAGCGAACGCGACTATCTGCAGCTCGAGTACCGCGGCACCGACCGCCTGTACGTCCCGTCGGACCAGATCGACCTGATCCGCATCTACAGCGGCGGAGAGACCCCGAAGCTCTCACGGATGGGAGGCGCGGACTGGCGGGCCAGCAAGGCCAAGGTCCGCTCGGCGGTCTCAGAGATAGCCCAGGAGCTGGTCGTGCTGTACCAGAGGCGGATGACCACGCCGGGCCATGCCTTCGGCGCCGACACCCCTTGGCAGAGCGAGTTGGAAGCCACGTTCAGATACGCCGAGACACCGGACCAGCTCCAGGCCATCCTCGACGTCAAGGCCGACATGGAGCGCCCGACCCCCATGGACCGCCTGGTCATCGGCGATGTCGGTTTCGGCAAGACCGAGGTCGCGCTGCGGGCGGCGTTCAAGGCGGTGCTCGACGGTTTCCAGGCAGCGGTCCTGGTGCCCACCACACTGCTGGCGCAGCAGCACCACGCCACCTTCCGGGAGCGGCTCGCCCCGTATCCCATCCGCGTCGAGGTGCTCAGCCGCTTCCTCAGCGGCGCTCAGGCCTCCGCGGTCGTCGCCGGGCTGCGGAACGGAGAAGTCGATCTGGTGATCGGCACCCACCGTCTCCTCTCGGCCGACGTCGAGTTCAAGAACCTGGGCCTGCTGGTGATCGACGAGGAACAGCGCTTCGGAGTGCAGCACAAGGAGAGGATCAAGTCGCTGCGCTCCGACGTCGATGTGCTGACGCTCACCGCTACACCCATCCCGCGGACCATGGAGATGGGTCTCGCCGGCATCCGCGACATGTCCGTGCTCAACACCGCGCCCGCCGACCGTCAACCGATCCTCACCTACGTGGGCGAATACTCTGAGCGCGCCGTAGCCGAGGCGATCCGGCGGGAGCTGCTGCGTGAGGGGCAGCTGTTCTTCGTGCATAACCGGGTGCGAGACATTGACCATGTGGCGCAGTCGCTGCGTCGACTAGTCCCCGAGGCGCGGGTTGCGGTGGCGCACGGGCAGATGGACGAGGGAACCCTCGAAAGGGTAGTGATCGACTTCTGGGAGGGGGAGTACGACGTCTTGGTGTGTACCACCATCATCGAGTCGGGCATCGACATGCCGACCGTCAACACTCTGGTGGTCGACCAGGCCGAACGGCTCGGCTTGGGGCAACTGCACCAGCTCCGGGGCCGGGTCGGCCGGGCGGGTCAGAGAGCCTACGCCTACCTGTTCCACCCAGCCGACGTGGTCCTGAGCGAGGAGGCGCACGAGCGGCTCAGGACGATCGGTGAGGCCACCGACCTGGGTTCCGGTTTCCGGATAGCCATGCGTGACCTCGAACTGCGCGGCGCGGGCAACCTGCTGGGCACCGGCCAGTCGGGGCACATCGCCGCGGTCGGCTATGACCTCTATTGCCAGATGGTCACCGAGGCCGTGGCGGAACTGCGCGGCGACAAACCCGCCGAACCGCCGAAGATCACGATCGACGTTCCCGGTGATGCACACCTGCCCGAAGACTACGTGACCAACCAGACGAGCCGTCTCGAGGCATACCGGCGGCTGGCGTCGGTGGAGAGCCTGGAGACGCTCGACGATGTGCGCGCCGAGTGGCTCGACCGATTCGGGCCTGTACCGGCGCCAGCGGAGGCCCTGCTGGGGGTGGGCCGGTTGCGCGTCGAGTGTGTCCGCAGCGGCGTGAGGGAGGTCATTGTCACGAAGGGTCCGGGGTTCGGCGGTCCCGACTTCGTGGCCCGGCTGTCGCCCGTCGAACTGGCAGACAGCAGGCAGGTGCGAATGCAGCGGCTCTACTCGTCGAAGGGGACGGGCAACGCCGCGGTCTACAAGGAGGGAACCGCCGAGATCCGGCTTCCGCTCCACACCAAGCGGGGTCCGGTGGTCGAGCAGATCGCCGCGATCATGGCCGACTTGCTCGTCGACGCGAGTCCGGCGGCCTCAACCGGGTAGCCTGCACGACCTGTGGAAACCAACCGCCCCCGCCGTCTCCTGCTCCTAGTCCTTCTGGCAACGCTGGGCTTGGCAGGTGCCGCCTGCGGATCAGCCGACGACTCGACTGTGGCCTCGGTCGGCTCGGCGACCCTCAGCCAAGCGGATTTGGAAGCGATCCTCGAAGGCAACGATGTTGAAGACACCTCCACCGTCTCCAGAGAGGTCGCTGCGCGCCACATCAGCGAATGGATACTCTTTGAGAGCTGGATCGGGCTCGCCGCCGAGGGCGGCACCGAGATCGACGGGCTTCACCTCGACCTGGCCCGCCGCGAGCAGGAAGCGGCCAGGGCCCAAGACCCGGCAGTGCCCGCCGTCGGTACCGCTTACGGACGGATAATGCAGCGCTACCGGGCGGTGCCGCACCTGATCGCGGACCACATCCTCGCCACCGCGGACGTGACCGCGCTGTGTTCGAGCCACCTGCTCGTCGAGACCGAGACCGAAGCCGCCGAAGCGATCGCTCGGCTCGACGACGGAGAGGACTTCGCGGCTCTCGCCGCGGAGGTCTCGGTGGGTCCCAGCGGGCCGAGTGGCGGCGACCTCGGCTGCGTCGCGCCCGCCACTTTCGTGCCGGAGTTCGTCGAGGGTGCCGCAGCGGTCGGGGGCGCGGGCATTTCGGCACCGGTCCAGAGCCAGTTCGGCTGGCACGTCATCGCAGTGCGGAGTTTCGGTCCTGTGGTCCGCGGCGAGCACGCAGAGTTGACCCCAGACCAGGTCACGGCTCTCGTCCTCAGCGGCCACGGCGCGGAGCTTGAGGGGATGGAGGCCAGGTTGTTCGACCGAGACATCAGCGTCGACGCCCGCTTCGGAGTCTTCGACCCCGCTGTTGGACAAGTCACGACCGGGACCGCAGAGACCGGGACCGCAGAGACCGGGACCGCAGAGACCGAGTCCGGGTCTGGGTCCGGGTCCGAGTCCGAGTCTGGGTCCGTCGACGCTGAGAGCTGAGCTGTGACGGGAACGATCACCGTCGTCGGTCTCGGCCCGGCAGACGAGACGCTCCTGACAACCCAGACCAGAACCGCCGCCGAGACCGCGCCCCGCTGCTTTCTGCGAACCCGCAGGCATCCGGCGGCACGAGCCATGCCCGACGCCGTAGCCTTCGACGACGAATACGAGCGGGGAGACACCTACGAGGCTGTCTATGAGGCGATCGTTGAGCGCCTGATCCTCGAAGCTGCAAAGGGTGATCTCCTCTACGCGGTGCCAGGTTCCCCGCTGGTGCTGGAACGCACTGTGGAGTTGCTGCGTCAAGCGGCCGCCGCGGGCCGGGTCAGAGTCGAGATCCTGGCGGCCATGTCGTTCCTCGATCTTGCCTGGTCCCGGCTCGGCGTCGATCCGGTGTCGGTTGGAGCACGCTTGATCGACGGCTTGGACTTCGCGTCGGCCGCGGCAGGACAGACCGGACCGCTGCTCGTCGCCCACTGTCACGGCCGCAGCGTGCTGTCGGAGATCAAGCTCTCTGCCGAGGAGGGGCCGGACACCGTTGTGGTGTTGGCGCGCCTGGGCCTGCCCGACGAAACCGTCTACGAAGTCGCATGGGACGAACTCGACCGAAGAGTTGAAGCCGACCATCTGACCTCGCTGTGGATACCTGAGCTCGACAAACCGATAGCCGCGGAGTTCCTCCGGTTCGAGGAACTGGTTCGTGAGCTGCGTCAACGCTGCCCCTGGGATCGAGTGCAGACCCACGGATCGTTGCGCAAGCATCTGCTCGAAGAGACCTATGAGACCCTCGAGGTGCTCGATGCCCGGGCCCTTCTCGATGACGGCGAGGTTGATGCGCAACTCGATGCGGATCTGGTCGAGGAACTCGGAGACCTCCTCTACCAGATCTTCTTCCACGCCCGGCTCGGAGCCGAACGAGGGTCCTTCACTGTCGCCGACGTTGCCCGCAGCGTTCACGACAAGTTGGTGACGCGTCACCCCCACGTGTTCGGGGAGGGGGCGCGCGACGGAGTGCGAGGCCCTGAGGACGCCGACGACATGGCCCGCAGCTGGGAACAGATAAAGCGCGCCGAGAAGGGCCGCGCCTCAGCGATGGACGGCGTGCCGATGACCCTCCCCGCGCTGATGCTGGCTGCCAAGGTTCAGGACCGCGCGGCCAGTGCCGGTCTCGGCGCTGAAAACACAGGGGCGGTTGTGGAGGAGTTGGCCGAGAGGTTGGCGAGAGTTGCCGAGCAGCAGACGGGCGACGGTATGGGAGATCTGTTGTTCGACGTGGTTGCCTTGGCGCGCTGTATCGACATCGATCCCGAGACGGCTCTGCGCACTGCGTCGATGCGATTCATGGAGAAGATGCGGTGATGGAAAACAGCCGCGGTGCAGTCATGACGCTGTCTGTGGAGAGAGTGCTGGCGGAGGCGCGACGCCGCGTCGAGGCATCAGGCACCGTCATCACAAGTGAAATGATCCTCGAAGCTCGCGACGCCGACCGCAGGTGAGCGCGGTCGGTGGAAACCGGCTACGATTTGATCCGCTCCGTTCCCGCTCGGAGCACCGCAAACCCCGCCGTCTAGAGGTTGCCTGTGAGCATCATTGAACGTGTCCATGGCCGCGAGGTGTTTGACTCCCGCGGCAACCCCACAGTCGAGGCCGAGGTCGAACTCGACACCGGCGCACGGGGCCGGGCAATAGTTCCCAGCGGTGCCTCCACGGGGGCTTTCGAAGCGGTCGAACTGCGCGACGGCGGCGACCGCCTGGCCGGCAAGGGAGTGCTCAAAGCGGTCGGTTTTGTCAACGGCGAACTCGCCGAGGCCGCTGTGGGCCGCGATGCGATCGACCAACGCGGCCTCGACGCGGCGCTGATCGCGGTCGACGGCACCGACAACAAGGGCCGGGTCGGGGCCAACGCCATCCTCGGGGTCTCGCTGGCCGCGGCGCGTGCCGCCGCGCTCGAGTTGGAAATCCCGCTGTGGCGCCATGTCGGGGGCGCCAACGCCCATGTCCTGCCGGTGCCGATGATGAACGTGCTCAACGGCGGGTCCCATGCCGACAACAACGTCGACTACCAGGAGTTCATGTTGATGCCGGTGGGCGCGGCATCGTTTCGCGAGGCGATGCGCTGGGGTGTCGAGGCCTACCACGTTCTCAAGAAGGTTCTCAGCGAGCGGGGGCTGTCCACCGGGATCGGCGACGAGGGGGGCTTCGCCCCCAACCTGGCGAGCAACGAGGAGGCCGTGCAGCTGCTGGTAGACACCATCGAGCGCCTCGGTCTGACCCCCGGTGACGAGATGGCGATCTCGATGGACATTGCATCCACCGAGTTCTACGCGGACGGGTTCTATGTACTGGCGAGCGAGGACCGCCGCCTCAGCTCCGATCAGATGGTCGCCGAGTTGGCGTCGCTGGCACAGAAGTACCCGATCGTGTCGATTGAGGACGGCATGGCCGAGGACGACTGGGACGGCTGGGCCGCCCTCACCGCAGAGATCGGCGCTGCCTGCCAACTCGTCGGCGACGACCTGTTCGTGACGAACTGTGAGCGGCTGGCACGAGGCATCGAGTCCGGCACGGCCAACTCGATCCTCGTGAAGGTCAACCAGATCGGGTCACTCACCGAGACGCTCGAGGCTGTCGACCTTGCGAGGTGCAACGGCTACACCTCGGTGATGTCGCACCGCTCAGGAGAGACCGAGGACACGACCATCGCGGACCTCGCGGTCGCGACCAACTGCGGCCAGATCAAGACGGGCGCGCCGGCGCGCTCCGACCGGGTCGCGAAGTACAACCAGCTCCTGCGAATCGAGGAGCAGTTGGGCGAGACTGCCGCATTCGGGGGCCCCGACGCGATCGGCGGAGCAACCCGGTGAAGAAGGTGCTGCTCCTCCTCGTGGTGGGTTTCCTGCTGCTGGCGGGCGTGCTGGTGGAGCCCTCGGTCAGCAGCTACATGGACCGGCGGAGCGAGCTTGAGAGCGTCAGGGCCGAGCGGGATGCGCTGGTCGCCGAGATCGCTGAGATCAACGCCGACATCGAGGGAATCACCGACGACGAGGGCCTGCGAATCGAGGCCCGCTGTTACGGTCCCTACGTGGAACCCGGCGAAGAGGTCTACTCCATTCCCGGCCTGAGAGGTTGCGTGGTCTCAAGCCCCAACTGAGGCGCGGGCCGTTAGTCTCATCTGGTTGAGGCACACAAAGGGGAGGCAAGCGGGATGACGATCATCGGGACGAGGGTTCTGCGCAAGGAAGACCCCCAGTTTCTGACCGTTGGAGCGACCTACACCGCCGATCTCGACGACCCCCGCCTCGCCGGATCGCTGCACGCGGTGTTTGTCCGGTCGTTCGCGGCCAACGGCAGGATCATCGAGGTCGATGCAGACGACGCTCGCGCGGTGCCCGGTGTCGTCCTGATACTCACCGGCGCTGACATCGAGCTGATGCTGCCGGGCAGCGTGCCGATGTTCCCCCCGGATCTGCTCAATCGACCTCTGCTGGCTGGCGATCGCGTCCGTTTCGTGGGCGAACCCGTGGCTGTGGTTCTCGCCGAGACTAGGTCCGCTGCCCAGGACGCAGCCGATCTGGTATTCGTCGACATTGACCCGCTCGACGCGGTAACGGACCTCGAAGCCGCGGCCGCCGACGAGGTTGTGGTGCATGAGGGCCACGGCACCAACACTGCCCTCACCTTTTCCGATCTTGGAATGGCCACCGGAATCTCCGACGACTCGTTCTTCGCCGACTGTGAAGTCGTCGTCGAACAACGCGTGGTTCATCCGCGAATGTCTGCCGCGCCCCTCGAAGTGCGCTCGGCTGCGGCGTCGTGGACCGATGAACGCCTGCTGATGTTCGTGTCGAGCCAGGCATCGCACCGCGTCAAGGAGTCGCTCGTGGTTATGTACGGACTGGCTCACGGCGACGTCCATGTGATCGCTCCCGATGTCGGAGGCGGATTCGGCGCCAAGGTCGCTCCCACTCCCGAAGACATGCTGATCCCACACCTCTCGCGCCTCGCCGGTCGACCCGTTCGATGGTTCGAGACACGCACAGAGAACCTGATCGCTGCGGGACCGGGACGAGCACAGGTCCATCACGCAGCCCTCGGCGGCACCTTGCAGGGCGAGATCACCCACTACCGGCTCGACGTGCTGATGGACGCAGGCGCCTACACCCGCGTCGGTGCCTTCCTGCCCTTCTTCACGCTGCCCATGGCGCCCGGCACCTACGACATCGCCAACATCGAGACCCAGGCGCGGTCGATCATCACCAACGCTGTTCCGACCGAGGCGTTCAGGGGTGCGGGCCGTCCTGAGGCGACGCTCACCATTGAGCGCATGTTCGACCTCTTCGCGGCGACCGCTGGAATCGATCCGATCGAACTGAGGCGCAGGAACCTCATCGCCAACGATGCCTTCCCCGTCACGACCGCAGCGGGCAGCACCTACGACACCGGCGACTACGAAGCGGCACTTGACAAAGCACTGGAGGCGTCGGGATACGCCGAGCTGCGAGCAGCCCAGGCTGCGCGCCGAGCCTCCGAAGACCCGGTCCAGATCGGGATCGGCGTCGCCAACTACGTTGAGATAACCGCTGGGCCCGCGCCGGGCGGCAACGAGTACGGCAAGGTGGAGATCACCCAACACGGCAAGGCTCGTGTCTATTCGGGTTCCCTATCACACGGACAGGGCCATGCCACGACGTTCGCGATGATCGCCGCTGAGCAACTGGGCCTCGATATTGAAGACATAGAGGTGATCCAGGGAGACACCGACAAGGTTCTGCGGGGTGAGGGCACGGTGGCCAGCCGCTCCACCCAGCTTGGAGGATCGGCCGTGTTCGACGCGGCGGCGACCGTGGCCGACGCCGCCAGAGAGATCGCCGCTGAGTTGTTGGAGGCCGCGGTCGCCGATGTGGTGCTCGACACCGACGCCGGTGTGTTCCATGTGTCGGGCACTCCGGCAGTCACCAAGACATGGGCTGAAGTCGCAGCCGCGGCCACTGACGAACAGCTCGTCGCCGACACCGACTTCAACGGTAACTGCACGTACCCCTTCGGCACGCATGTAGCGGTCGTCGAGGTCGACACGCAGACCGGAGGCGTGGTGTTGAAGCGCATGGTGACCGTCGACGACGCGGGCACGCTGATCAATCCCCTGATCGTCGAGGGCCAGCGGCACGGGGGGATCGCCCAGGGAGTAGCCCAGGCGCTCCTTGAAGAGGTCTGCTTCGACGAGGACGGCAACCCGGTGACCAGCAACTTCGCCGACTACTCGATAATCTCGGCGGCTGAGCTGCCGTCGTTCGAGCTGGTGGCGATGGAGACGCCCACTCCCAACAACCCCCTGGGTGCCAAAGGCATCGGCGAGTCCGGGGCCATCGGATCGACCCCGGCCGTCCAGAGTGCCGTGATCGACGCGCTCAGCCACCTCGGCGTAAGACACATCGACGTCCCCCTGTCGCCCCAGAAGGTCTGGTCGGCCATTGCCGAGGCCGGTTCGCCTGCGATGTCGTCGAGTTCAGAGCACGGGCGGGTGCCGAACTGATCAGTCGATCACGCCGGCAACCTTCACACGACAGCGCCGGGTTGCTCTTGGGGGTCGGTTCGGCGACCGCCCAGCGGCCGTGCGCGGGATCAATGCCCCCGGCCTCTAGCATTGGTCGTTCGGAGGTCGAATCGGATGGCCGACACAACTGATCCTCGCAGCGTCTCATCGGTGGTGCAGGTGAGCGAAGCGCTGCGTCAGAACCGCTATCTCCCCGACGAGGGGCTCGCCACCGCCGTCTATCTGGCGCTGCGTCTGCGTCGACCGCTGCTGCTGGAGGGGGAACCCGGAGTCGGCAAGACAGAAGTCGCCAGAGTGCTCGCCGACTGGATCGGCGGCCAGCTGCTGCGGATCCAGTGCTATGAGGGAATCGACGTCAACCAGGCAGTCTATGAATGGGACTATTCCCGTCAGTTGCTGCATTTGCGCACGGCCGAAGCCACGGGCGCCGCCTCCGCCAGCGAGACCTCGGCGTTGGAGGACGAACTGTACGACGAGAGATTCCTGGTGCGCCGACCGCTGCTCGAAGCCATCGCCCACGATTCTGGACCGCCACCGGTGCTGCTGATCGACGAAGTCGACCGCGCCGACGACGAGTTCGAAGCCTTCCTGCTCGAGGTGTTGGCCGACTATTCGATCACGGTCCCCGAGATCGGCACCTTCTCCGCGGTCGAGCCGCCGGTGGTGATTGTCACTTCGAACCGCACCCGTGACGTTCACGACGCCCTGAAACGACGCTGCCTGTACCACTGGGTGACCCACCCCGAAGTGGAGCGGGAGATCGAGATCATCGCGCTCCATGCCCCGACCGTGAGCCGGCGGTTGGCGGCCCAGATCGCAGCCGCGGCCGCGGCGATCCGTCAAGTCGGCCTCTACAAGCCGCCCGGCGTGTCGGAGACCATCGACTGGGCGCGTGCGCTGAACCTGCTCGGCGCCGACGAGCTTGTCGTCGATCAGGTGGAAGCGACGTTCCCAACGCTGCTCAAGTACCGCGAAGACCTTGAGAGGGTCCAAGACCACGGTCTCGAAACGCTCCTCGCCGCAGCCCGCGAGTGATGGAGGCGATCCGTGCTGCGCCTAGGGAGTTCGAGTGTGCCCATCGCCGACGATTTGGGGGCCTGGGTTGCGTGTCGGCGATCCGTGCTGCGCTTGCCGAGTTCGAGTGTGCCGGTGTCGATCATGGAGGTGAGCCGGTGTCGATCATGGAGGTGAGCCGGTGACGATTGAGGCGGCGGTCGGGTTCGTGGAGTCCCTGCGCCGCGGTGGCCTCGCCGTTTCACTGGGGTCCTCGCGTCTGTTCACCGAGGCGCTGACCGAAATCGATCTGGCCGACCCCGACGAGGTGTACTGGGCGGCCCGGGCGGTACTGGTGCATAGGCCCGAGGACATCGAGGTGTTCAACGGCCTGTTCGCCGCCTACTGGGGCGGCACCGATTCGGGACTCGTGTGGAGCGCACCCTCAGAGCCGTCGCCGGTCACCCTGGCGCTGGACGACCCCGAACAGGTACCCGCCGACGGTGCACAGGGCGCAGACAACGACGAAACGATCACTGTCCGCTACTGTGCCACCGAGACGCTCGGCGGCAAGGACTTTGCGGACTACTCCGACGAGGAGTTGGCGGAGTCCCGGCGCTTGATGGAGCGGATCGTGTTCATGGGGGAGTGTCGGCGCAGCCGACGACGGGTGCGCTCCAAGGCCGCTCGCGGCACCCTCGACCTGCGGCGCACTGTCCGATTGGCGCTGCGCTGCGGCGGTGAACCAGTGGAGACAGCCCGCACAGTTCCAGCGCAACGGCCGCGGCATCTGGTCTTGCTGCTCGACGTTTCCGGCTCGATGGAGCCCTACGCCCGGGCGCTCATCGGCTTCGTGCACGCCTCGGTGGCGGGCCGCGCCCGGACCGAGGCGTTCGCGTTGGGGACCCGCCTGACCCGCCTCACCCGCGAGCTGTCGCAACGCGACCCGGACCGGGCGCTGCTCGAAGCCGCGGCCGCTGTTGAGGACTGGTCCGGCGGTACCCGCCTCGGAGAGGGTCTGGGCCGCTTCAATGACGAGTGGGGCTGTCGAGGAATGGCACGGGGTGCCACCATAGTGATCCTCTCTGACGGTTGGGACCGCGGTGAGCCCGCCGAGATGGAGACCCAGATGCAGCGCCTCAGCCGTGTCGCCCACCGGGTGGTCTGGGTCAATCCCCTGAAAGCGTCGCCGGGGTATGCACCTCTGGCTCGCGCCATGGCCGCCGCTCTGCCGTATGTGGACGATTTCGTGGAGGGGCACTGCCTCGACTCCCTGACGCAACTGGCAGTGCTTGTACTGGGAGACTCCCGGCGTGCTCGGCAGATTCCCACGCGCCTCGCTCCGAGCCAGCAACCGTACTGGGTGACTCCCAGCGTGCTCGGCAGATTCGCGTAGGATCTGAGCGATGAAGGAACTGCTCGACGATCTCGACCGCTGGCGCAGTGCAGGGATGGCCGTGGCCGTGGCCCGGGTTGTTGACCTGGAGGGCTCCGCGCCCCGCGCGGCCGGTGCGGCCATGGCGGTCAGCGAACACGGCGAGGTCTCGGGTTCTGTGTCGGGCGGCTGTGTGGAGGGCGCGGTAGTAGTGGAAGCACTCGACGTGTTGGCCAAAGGCGAGCGTCGCCTGGTCACCTTCGGATACAGCGACGACGAAGCCTTCGAGGTGGGCCTGACCTGCGGCGGGACCATCCACCTGTTCATCGAGCCCCTCGACTGGTAGGCGCGGGTAGCCATGTCCGCTGAGCAATCGCTGTTCGAACAGCTCCGAGATGCCATCCGCGCAGAGGTGCCGGTTGCGTTAGCAACCGTGGTCGAAGGCTCCTTCACCGGTGCCAAGCTGATCGTGGGGCGCGACGCCGAGTCTGAGGGAACGCTCGGCAACCCCGACCTCGACCGAGTGGTCACCCGCGACGCCCGAGGCGAACTGGCCGCTGGACGAACCGGCATGCGCCACTACGGCCTTCACGGCGAGGCCCGTGAGGAAGCGGTCTCGGTGTTCATCGAGAGTTTCGCGCCGCCTCCCGCAATGTTGATCTTTGGAGCTGTCGACTTCACCGCAGCGCTGGCCCGGGTGGCCAAGGTTCTCGGATACAGGGTCACGGTGTGTGACGCGCGGGCCGTGTTCGCCACCAAGTCCCGTTTCCCGATGGCCGACGAGGTCGTTGTCGACTGGCCCGACCGGTTGTTGGCTGCGGTTGGTGGTGAACTGGGCGAACGCGATGTGGTCTGCATTCTCACCCACGACGCCAAGTTCGACGTTCCCGCAGTGGTGGCTTCGCTGGCGACCGACGTCGGCTACATCGGCATCATGGGAAGCCGCCGCACCCACGACGACCGCACGAAGCGGTTGGTCGAAGCCGGCGTCGACGAAGCCGGCCTGGCCAGGCTGCGCTCACCGATCGGCCTCGACATCGGGGCCCGCACCCCCGAAGAGACCGCCGTGTCGATCACCGCCGAGATCATCGCCCGCCGCACCGGCCGCGACGCTAGGTCGCTGACCGTCACCGAGGGGCCGATACACCCCTGAAGACTCGCAACTGACCGACCGTTGAGTCTCGTCCAGTGACCCCAACGGTTGGCACGACTGGGCCGCCAACCTTCAACCTGATCCGCCACCTCCGTCGCCTCACCCACCTCTCAGTCGAAAACGCCCGAGTCGTCAACAGCCTCCCCGCCTCGCTCGACTAGTAGCACATACTCGGTTTATTGATTTATGCATGGTTTATCAAAAAACAATAAACCCTAAATACTTTGATAAACTCTGGATACCTTTGTTACGCTGACGCAATGGACCCGAGGCAGAATCCGTACACCCCTAACGCCGGCGCAAGACCCCCGGTTCTCGTTGGCAGGCAAGACGAGCTCGATGCCTTCGAGGTCCTGCTTGACCGGCTGCGCGCCCGACGCTCAGAGCAATCCATGATCATCACCGGCCTTCGGGGTGTCGGCAAGACGGTTCTACTTTCGGAGTTCCGCAGCTCAGCACTCGACCGCGACTGGGTGGTGATAGAAATCGAGATAGCAAAACATGACAACGACCAGTTCAGAAGGCTCCTGGCACGAGAGGTCCGCAGAGCTCTGTTCGCCATTGCCCCTAGAGCGAAGTGGGCCGGGAAACTGAAACGTGCAGCTCAAATTCTGAAGTCGTTCACGGTCACGGTAGATCCGCAGGGAACGCTGACGGCAGGACTCAGCGTCGAGGCACTCGTGGGCGAGGCGGACAGCGGAGCGCTTGACGCGGACCTGACCGATGTCTTGGTTGCCCTCGGTGAGGCAGCCGCGCAACACAGCCAAGGTGTCGTGTTGCTTCTCGACGAGATTCAATTCCTCACCCGCCCGCAGCTGGAGGCTCTGATCGCGGCCATTCACAAGACTGTTCAACGGCAATTGCCGATCACTCTGACCGCCGCCGGACTTCCGCAACTGGCTGAACTCGCAGGAGAAGCGAAGTCCTACGCCGAACGACTCTTCAGATTTCCCACCATTGGCAAGCTCAGCGATTTCCAGGCACGACGAGCGCTCATCGAACCGGCATCCGACAGTGGTGTCCGATTCTCCGAGGCGGCACTCGACACGGCAACCGATTTCACAGACGGCTACCCCTACTTCCTGCAGGAGTTCGGCCAAGCCTCATGGAATCTTGCGAATGGTCCCGAGATCAACGAGGCCGACGCACGAGAGGCCAAGACCGTAGTGGAGGAGAAACTCGATTCGGGTTTCTTCAAGGTAAGGCACGACCGAACCACCGAACTTGAACTCGCCTACTTGCGGGCGATGGCTGACTTGGGTCCAAAACCACAACTTGCCGGTGCCGTGGCCGACCTGCTTGGGAGAACTTCGCAACAGTGCGGACCAATACGCTCCAAGCTGATCGAGAAAGGACTCTTGTATACACCGGAGCACGGATTCGCCGCGTTCACGGTCCCCCAATTCGACCGATACCTGATGCGGGCGATCCCGGAACGAACCGTGCCAGATGTTCGCAAGCGCAAGCGGACACAAACCTGACCGGCGAATCGCGATCGCAGCGAATACATGTCTACAGGCCCTTGTGCAGGGGGCCCAGGTCGTCGAAGACGGGCGCGCGGCCCTCGGCCTTGGCGCGGAAGCTCTCCATCGTGTCGTCGGGCTGGAACATTCCGGTCTGCCACGCGGCTACGTATGCCAGGGAGTCCTCCACGGAATGGTCCCTGCTGTAGTTGATCGTCGCCTTGGTTCCATGAACCGCCAGCGGCGACTTGGAGGCGATCTCCGCGGCGATCTCGTGGACCCCCTCGAGCAGCGTCTCATGGTCGTCGAACACCTCGTTGACTAGGCCCAGCTCAGCGGCCCGTTGGGCGTCCATGCGGCGGCCGGTGTAGGCCAGCTCCCGCGCGACGCCCTCGGGGATGAGCTTCGGCAGACGCTGCAGGGTGCCTACGTCGGCGGTCATGCCGATGTTGATCTCCTGGATGCAGAACCAGGCGTCCGCGCTCGTATAGCGGCAGTCCGCCGCGGTGACCATGTCGACTGCTCCACCGACGCAGCCGCCCTGAATCGCCGCCAACACCGGCATCCGGGCCCGTTCCAGTGAGCTCAGGGCATCCTGGAGATGCAAGACGTTGTAGCGCAGCGCGGCACGTTGACGACCCGTCTCAGTGATCGTTTCAGCCGTGACACCAGCACCGGACCCGCCCGTGAAGACTGCCAGGTCCATGCCCGCACAGAAGTGTTTGCCGGTGGACGACAAGACAACGACGCGCGCCCGACCACTGTCAGACAACTCGCCGATGATCTCGGGGAGCTCCCTCCAGAACTCCGGCGTCATGGTGTTGAACTCGTCGGGGCGGCACAGACTGACGTGTGCCACTCCCTCAGACTCGGTTGTCTCGAAACAGGTGTATCCCATGGCCGTACACAATCCCTCGTATCGCCTTCACTCTCGTACTGCTTGCAGCAGACCGTCAGGCTAGCGAGCTGAGCGATACCTGGGGACGCGCGCCGACATGGGAGATGATCTCCGCGGCGGCGATACCCCCGAGTTCCGCACAACGCCTCAGATCGGCGCCTCTGGCCAGGCCGAACAGGAAACCGGAGGCATACAGGTCGCCCGCTCCCGTCGCATCGACGATTCGCGGGACATGCACAGCAGGAACTTCCACACGCTCGTCGCCCGACACGACAACCGAACCCTCAGCGGACCGGGTCAGCGCCACGATCTCGGTGATGTCTGCGGCCCGGGCTGCGGCGGAATCGAAGTCTTCAGTCTCGAACAGTGAACAGATCTCCGTCTCGTTGGCGAATACCAGGTCGACCATGTCGCTGATGAGGTTGAGCCACTCGTGGCGATGCCGGCCTACGCACAACGAGTCCGAGAGCGTCAGCGAGACGAGCCGGCCCGCGTCGGCGGCCAGATCCATGGTGCGGCGGATCGCGGCTTTGGCGATGTCGATGTCCCACAGATACCCCTCGCAGTAGGTGATCGCCGCAGAGACGACCAGCTCAGCGTCGACGTCCGCCGGCGCCAACAGGGTGCTCATCCCCAGGAACGTGTTCATGGTGCGCTCGGCGTCCGGGGTCACTGCAATGAGGCAGCGACCCGTCGGCGGGCCCCCTCTTGCGAGCGGGACGTCGAAGCCAACGCCGGCAGCGCGCAGATCGTGGGCGAACACCTCGCCGAGTTGATCGTTGCGCACCTTGCCTATGTACGCGGCCGAGCCGCCGAGACTTGCCACTCCAGCGACGGTGTTGGCTGCCGAGCCCCCAGAAACCTCCAGCGCCGGCGGCATCGCCGCATACAGCGAGGTTGCCCGCTCCGCATCGATCAGGGTCATCGCCCCCTTGGCCAGGCCATGCGTCTCGATGAAACTGTCGTCGACCATCACGATCACGTCGACGATGGAATTGCCCACACCGACGACATCGAGGCTCGGTTCGGAGGTCACTTCTGGCACAGGCTGGCTCGAACTGGCAAGACCGCCGAGTTTAGCCGATACAAAGGACCTCATGACCCAGCGCGATCCCCGACTTCCGAGCCATGTCGTGCCCAGCCGCTACCAACTGGAGCTGGAACCCGACCTTGCCGCTGCGACGTTCTTCGGCACCGCGGTGATCGATGTGGAGATCCTCGAAGCGACCGACGAGATCGTCTGCAACGCCGCCGAACTTGAGATCCGCTCAGTGCAGGTCCAGCTCAGCGACGGTACTGCGCTCATCCCCGACTGTCGCCTCGATGACGACACCGAGCGACTGCATCTCGTTCTCCCAACCGATATCGCGGCAGGTCCAGCCCAAATCGATTTGACCTTCTCGGGGGTCCTCAATGACCGTTTGCGAGGCTTCTACCGGTCCACCTACCGCGACGAGGACGGGACCGCTCACACCATCGCCACAACGCAGTTCGAATCGACCGACGCCCGCAGAGCCTTCCCCTGCTGGGACGAACCGGCATACAAAGCCACCTTCGCGACAACGCTGGTGGTTGATCAGGCGCATCTGGCAGTCTCCAACACCGAGGTGGTCCGCGAGTCGTTCCCAGATTCCGACAGGCGCCGAGTCACCTTCGCGGAGACGATGCCGATGTCGACGTATCTCGTGGCCTTCGTGGTGGGCCCCCTGGAGATCACCGATCCAGTTGAGGTCGACGGCGTGGAGATTCGGGTCGTGCATCGGGCTGGGCGCGGCCATCTCACTTCCTACGCGCTCGACGTAGCGTCTCATGGGCTCCGCTGGTTCGCTGACTACTACGCGATCCCCTACCCGTCCGACAAAGTCGATCTCGTGGCCATCCCCGACTTTGCTTCGGGGGCCATGGAGAACCTCGGCTGCATCACCTTCCGCGAAGTCTTGCTGCTGATCGACCCGGCAACGGCCACTCAGCCGGAACTGCAGACCGCAGCCGCGGTCATCAACCACGAGATCGCCCACATGTGGTTCGGCGATCTGGTGACGATGAAGTGGTGGGAGGGGATCTGGTTGAACGAAGCGTTCGCCACCTTCATGGAGACTGCTTGCACCGATGCCTACCGGCCCGATTGGCAGGTGTGGACCACATTCAGTCGGGGACGTTCAGCCGCATACGCCACCGACGCGCTCGAGTCCACCCGCCCAATCGAGTATCCCGTGCGAACACCCTCCGAAGCCGAGGGGATGTTCGACGTCCTCACCTACGAGAAGGGTGCCTCGCTGGTCCGGATGCTGGAGCAGTATCTGGGCGTTGGACGGTTCCGCGACGGTGTCCGCCACTACCTGTCAACGCATGCCTACGCCAACACCGACACCAGCGACCTCTGGGACTCCCTCGAGGCCACAAGCGGTGAACCCGTGCGACGGATCATGGACGGCTGGATCTACCAGGGCGGATACCCGCTCGTCGAGTTGACCGAGACGGCACACGGGGTTGCGGTGTCACAGCGTCACTTCGCACTTGATCCGTCGAGATCGAACGACCAGCGCTGGGCCGTGCCGCTGAGCATCCGCGCCCGCCGCAGCGGCCACGAAGGCGGCCACGAAGGCGGCCACGAAGGCGGCCACGAAGGCGGCCACGAAGGCGGCCACGAAGGCGGCCACGTTGACACCCTCGACAGAAGATTCCTGCTCGACGGACCGGTGGCGACCCTGACCGGTCACACCGTAGACGACATCCTGACCGTCAATGCCGACTCGTCGGGATTCTTCAGAGTCCGCCCAACCCCACGAGCAATCGCGGCCGCCGTCTCGGGAGACCTCACGCCGAGCGAACGCCACGGGGTGGTCGACGACGCCTGGGCGCTCACCGTCGCAGGAGAACTCAGCGCCGCGTCCTTTCTCGAGACTGCCCTAGGATTCGTCGGCGAAGGCGACCTGACGGTCTGGCAGGCACTCGCCGGATCGCTGGGACACCTCGCACGACTGATCGACGACGAATCCCCCAGCGCCGCGCTGTTCAATGAGAGAGTCCGCGCACTCGCCGACCCCGCCCTAAAACGAATCGGGCTCCGAACCGACGGCAGCGACGACGACCGGGTGCGGGAACTGCGCGCCACGCTAGTCGTGCTGCTCGGGACAGTCGCCGACGACCCCGAGATCATCGCCGCCTCTCCGCAGTTGCGCCACCACGACGATGCAACGCTGGCCACTGCGGCGCTGACTGTGGTCGCCCACCACGGCACACGGTCCGACTTCGACGAGATCCGTGCCGTTTCGAGACGGGCACCGGATCCTCAGACCGAGCAGCGGAACCTGCGGGCACTCGCAGACTTCCGGGACACCGCGCTGGCAGACGATCTGCTCGCAGCCATCGTTTCGGGCGAGGTACGGACGCAGGACGGGCCCTACCTGATCCGCCGCGCTCTGACCAACCAACACGTCGGCAGCCATGTCTGGGCCTTCGTGGCCTCGCACTGGGAGCGGCTCACCGACAGCTTCCCGAGCAATTCGGTGGCGCGGATGCTCGAAGGGATCGTGATGCTCGACACCGACGAACATGTAAGCGCAGTCGCCGACTTCCTCGCCGCCCACCCCGTGCCGCAGGGGACGAAACAAGTTGCCCAGCATCTGGAACGTCAACGGATCAACGCGGCGTTCCGCACCCGAGTGCAGCGGTCGGGCCTCGGGCTCTGAGCGCCGCGGCTCACGGCGCCGCGGCTCAGAGGGCAGCGGTGAGCGTGTGGCCCAGGCGGTCCCGCTTGGTCCTGAGGTAGCGCACATTCTCGGGGTTCGACTCGATCTCGATCGGGATCCGCTCGGTGATCTTGAGGTTGAAGTCCTCGAGACTGTCGAGCTTGCGCGGGTTGTTGGTCATCAGGCGCATCTCGGTGATCCCGAGGTCAGCCAGGATGCTCGCCCCCACACCGTAGGTACGAGAGTCGATCGGGAGCCCCTGCGCCTCGTTGGCCTCGACGGTGTCGAGCCCCACGTCCTGCAGGGCGTAGGCACGGATCTTGTGTCCGATGCCGATTCCGCGCCCCTCGTGGCCCCGCAGGTAGACGAGCACCCCGCGGCCCTCCTGCGCGATCATTGCGAGCGCGGCACGAAGTTGCTGACCGCAGTCGCAGCGGAGCGACGACAACAGATCGCCGGTCAGGCATTCACTGTGCATCCGCACCAGCGGAGGCGCACCGCCGTCGACTTCGGCCATCACATAGGCGATGTGCTCCTCGCCGTCGGCGACGGACCGATAGGCGTGGGCCACGAAGCCGCCATAGCTCGTCGGTACCCGAGCAGCAGCAAAATGTTCAACAATCATTGTGTTCGGAGCGGGCATTGTGTCTTGTGTAGGCACGGCGTTCGGAGCGGGCATTGTGTTCGGAGCGGGCATTGTGTCTTGAGTAGGCACGGCGTTCGGAGCGGGCATTGTGTTCGGAGTGGGCATTGTGTCTTGAGTAGGCACGGCGTTCGGATTCATCACCTGCGCCATCACTGTCTGAGAAGCTTGCGAGCATCGTCGACATCTTGTTTGAGCTGCTCGGCAAGTTGGTCGATACCCTCGAACTTGCGCTCACTGCGTAGGAAAGCCACGAACGAGACGGCTACTTGAACACCGTACAGGTCACCGTCGAAATCGATCAGGTGTGCTTCGAGCAGCGACTGCTCTGCGTGCTCGTAGAACGTGGGCCGCCGACCGATGTTGATCGCGCACCGATGGCGGCTGCCGTCGGGGAGGTCGCACCACCCGGCGTACACCGCATCCGCGGGCCAGGCCATCGTCTTCGTGACCGGGATGTTGGCCGTCGGGAAACCGATCGACTGACCGCGGCGGTCACCCTCCTGCACCGTGCCGCGCACCTCGTAGGGCCGACCAAGCATCGCCGCGGCGCGCGACACATCGCCGCCTGCCAGAGCCCGGCGGATCTTGGTTGACGAGACCGGTTCGCGAGCCTCGTCACTGTGCTGGATCAACTCCAAGGCGTGCACCTCGAAGTCCCATTGGTCACCGATGCGGCGAAGGGCATCGACGTTGCCGCTGCGACCCCGACCGAAGTGGAAGTCCTCGCCGACGACGATCGCCTTGGCGTGCAGGGCATCGACGAAGACCTGCTCGACGAAGACGTCGGGATGGGTGCCCGCCCGCTCGGCGTCGAAATGGACGACGTAGGCGTAGTCGATCCCCTCAGCGTCGATCAGTTCCAGTTTCTGCTCGAGCGTGGTCAGCAGGCGGGGGGCGCTGCGGGGACGCACCACATGGGCTGGGTGGTTGTCGAAGGTCACCACCGCTGAGGCGACGTCGAGACGGTCCGCGACCACACGGACCATCCGAAAAACCTCCTGGTGCCCCACATGCACACCGTCGAAGACACCGATCGTAGACACGACAGAGATCGCCGCCGGCAACTGGTCGTCTTGGTCTTGAAGGATTCTCATAGGACTGCTCACGAAGCGGACCCCCAACGGTACAGCGGCTCAAGCCCTAGGCGGTGCAGCCGCCGCGCAGAGCACGACCAAGGGCTTGGCGCGTCCCCGGCTCGGTCCGTACACGGCCAGCAACGCACCTGCCGGATCGACCACAGCCCATGGACCCTCGTCGTGCTCGCCGAGGCCCAGCACACCGAGGTCGAGCACCTGCCCGTGGCTGACCCGAAGCGCAAATTCGGCTGGCACGACACGGGCTGGCAGGTGAGCGACCGCATCAGCGACGGGCCGCAGAACCGGGACATCAACGGCGGTGGCCTGATCGACGGTGAACCCGCCCACCGCCACGCGCCGCAGCGAGCGCAGGTGAGCGCCTCCACCCAAAGCCTTGCCGAGGTCCGCTGCCAGAGACCTGATGTAGGTGCCAGACGAGCACTCGACGGCGCAGCGCCAAACGCCCGGCTCCTCGGCTATCGGTTCCAGGTCGTAGCGGTACACCTCTACAGGGCGTGCGCTGCGTTCGACTTCTTTGCCTTGACGTGCGAGTTCATACAGCCGCTTACCGTCTACCTTGACAGCCGAGACCATCGGCGGAACCTGCATTGTCTGACCAACGAAAGCACGCGCCGTTTCCCGCACCTGCTCGTCGGTGACCGCGGACATGTCGTAGGCAGCGCAGACATCGCCGTCTGCGTCGAGTGTCGAGGTCTCAACTCCCAGGACGATCTCACCGACGTACGACTTCGGCAATTCGGTCAGGAAGCGCAGCAAGCGTGTCGCTTTGCCCACGCCGAGCACCAGAACCCCGGTAGCCGCAGGGTCGAGCGTGCCGGAGTGTCCGATCTTGCGAGTGCCCAGCACGCCGCGGGACTTCGCAACGATGTCGTGGCTCGTCCACCCCGCCGGCTTGTCGATCACCGCTACGCCATCTAGCCCCGCAGCCCTGATCGCCCGTGGACTCTGTTCTGAAGCTTGACGGTCCAGGCTAGGGACCATCGTCTGAACCGCCGGTATGGTCATCGCCCGGTTCGTGGGCGGGGTCAGAAGCTCGGTCGTCGCGCAGGATCGCCTCGATGCGTTCGGCTGAGCGGACCACGGTGTCGGGCCTGAATTCGAGGCGGGGTGTGTGGCGCAGCCGAGACTGCGACCCCACCGCCCGGCGCAGCACGCTTGCGTACTCTTCGAGCGCTTCGGCGGCGGCGGGTTCGCTGTCGCCGTCGAGGGTCGTGAACCAGACGACCGCCCTCTCCAAGGCCCGGTCGACGTCCACCGAGGTGATCGAGACCAGATCGAGACGATCGTCGTCGATCACCTCGAGCTCTGAGGCAACGATGCGCCGAACAGACTCGCCGATCCGGGCGATCCGCGTGGCAGCAGCAGGGCTCGACGATGTCGTGTGACGACTCCGGCCCCCTGCGCCCCTGCGAGCCATCCGCTCAGCTGTCCACGGCTCGCTCAATTTGGCGACTGTCGAACGTCTCGATGATGTCGCCCTGCTTGAGGTCCTGGAAGTTCGACAAACCGATACCGCACTCGTAGCCCGCGGCAACCTCTCGGACATCTCCGCTGAACCGCTTCAGCGAGCGGATCTCGCCCTTCCAGATGATCGTGCCCTCACGCAGGAACCTGACCGCCGACCCGCGGCTGATCACACCGTTCTGAACGAAGCAGCCGGCGACAGCGCCGACCCTCGGGATGCGGAAGACCTCCCTGACCTCGGCCTCGCCGGTGACGACCTCCTCGAACTCGGGGGCCAGCATGCCGACCATGGCAGCCTCGACGTCTTCGAGGAGCTTGTAGATGATCTCATAGGAGCGGACTTCGACTTTCTCCGACTCGGCGAGCTCGCGGGCCTTGCGATCGGGACGGACATTGAACGCCAGGATCGTGGCGTTGGAGGCCGCAGCCAAAGCTATGTCGCTCTCGGTGATGCCTCCGACGCCGCGATGCACGAAGCGGATCTTGACCTCCTCGAGTTCGAGTTTGCGCAGAGACTCCGTCACCGCTTCGAGCGATCCGTTGACGTCGGCCTTCACGACCATGTTCAGCGTGGCTGCCCCGCCTCGCTGAATCTGCGTGAAGATGTCCTCGAGGCGGGCGCCGCCGGAGAGTGCATGGGCCTCCCGGCCCAGGCTCGACTGGCGCTGCCAGTGTTCACGGGTGCCGGCGACTCGACTGGCGACCTTCTCGTTGGCGGCGACAACGAAGTCGTCGCCCGCGGCGGCCACGTCGGAGAGGCCGAGGACTTGCACAGGCGTCGACGGCCCGACCTCAAGCACGTTGTCACCGTGATCGTCGAGCAGCGCTCGGACCCTGCCCCACGCCGCACCCGCGACCATGGGGTCGCCGACCTTGAGCGTGCCCCGCTGCACCAGCACGGTGGCGACCGGCCCGCGGCCGATGTCGAGATTCGATTCGAGCACCACGCCGGTGGCGCGTCCCCCAGGGTCGCCGCGCAGATCCTCAACCTCCGCCAACAGCAGGAGATGGTCCAGCAGCTCGTCGATTCCCCGGTTCTTGAGGGCGGAGACCTCCTGGAAGATCGTGTCACCGCCCCAGGCCTCGGGAACCAACCCGTGCTCAGCGACGCCAGCGATAGCCTTCTCGGGGTCGGCGTTGTCCCGATCGATCTTGTTGACCGCCACCAGGATCGGCACCTCAGCGGCTTTGGCGTGGTTGATGGCTTCGATGGTCTGGGGCATCACCCCGTCGTCGGCGGCCACCATCAAGACGACGATGTCGGTGGAGCCGGCACCCCGGGCGCGCATGGCTGTGAACGCCTCATGGCCCGGCGTGTCGATGAAGGTGAGGATTCTGCCGTCACGCTCCACCTGGTAGGCGCCGATGTGCTGGGTGATCCCCCCTGCCTCTCCATCGACGACGTTGGTGTTGCGGATCCGGTCGAGCAGCAGAGTCTTGCCGTGGTCGACATGACCCATGACCGTCACGACTGGTGGACGCGGGGGTGCGTCGGCGTTGTCTGACTCGTCTATTTCGAGCAGTTTCTGCAGTTCGACTTCCTGTTCCTCGCCCGGGTCGACCAGCCGGATATTCGCACCGACCTCTTCTGCGAACAGTTCGATCATGTCGTCGGACAGCGAGTGGGTCGCGGTGAGCATCTCGCCGGCCTGCAACAGGAAATGGACGACATCTGCCGCGGTCCGGTTCAGTTTCGGCCCGAGGTCCTGAGCGGTGCATGCCCGTTCGATGACAATCTCGCCTTTGGGAACTGGGGCGTCCTCGGGCGTGTAATACGGCACGTCCATCGGCTGGAGCTCTTCGCGGTTGCGACGGCGGCGGCTCTTGCGACGTGGCGGGCGGCGCCCCTGGTTGGGTCCTCCGCCGCGGCCCGCGGGTCCTGTGCCGCGGCCGCCGGGCGGCGCTCCGGCGCCGGGCAGCGGCTGACGTTGGGCACCCGGACCGCGACCAGCGGAGGAACCGCCGGGACGCAGGCCCCTCGGCGAGTTCGGCGCGGCACCGGGCGGACGCGCTCCAGGCGGTCCGGCGCCGAAGCGACGACCGCCGACGGGCGCTTTGGCGCGGCCGCTCGGCGGAGGCGGAATCGAACGGCCGGTAAAGGAGCGGGGCGGGGGCGGGATGGGCTTTCCGCTGCGCGACGCAGGGGGGGTGCCCAGCTTGGTCCGGTCGGTGTCGGTGACCAGTTTCTTGACGACCTTCTTGACGATTTTCCGCACCGGCGCGCCGGTCGGAGGCGAAGTCGCCGCGGTGTCGTCGGCGCGCTTGGGAGGGGCCGCGCTGCCGCTTGAGGAGATGACCCGCCGGGAACCCTTGGGTGTCGGCGCGGCTGCGGTGCCCCGGGCCCTCGGTGCCGGTGGTGCGGCAGGCTCTGCCGGCGCGGCCGAACTTGGTGCGGTTGCCTTGAGGGCGGCGTGTCGGGCGGCGCGGCCATCGGCGCCGGCAGCGTCGCCTTCGCCGGCGACCGCCTGCTCGGCACCGGAGGTAACGCCGGTTCCGGGGCCTGTGCGACCGGCGGCAGCAGCGACTGCCGCACCCGCTTGCGCGGGACTGGGCACACCCCGGCCAGTGGTCGCCGCATCCGCCCCGGAATCGGCTGGTGGGCTTTCGGCGACGGTGCCGACATCGCTGTGGTGGGCCTGCTCGGCGGAGGTCTGCTTGGCGGCCTCTTCGGGCGCGGCCCCGCTGTCGGGTCTCGGTTCTTTCTCGGGCGGCTGTTCAGCGCGAATCAGACCCTCGCGCTGCGCTTTGCGGCGCACCCGATCCGCTTGCGCGTCAACAATGCTTGAGGAGTGGCTCTTGGCGCCGATCCCCAACACCTCGGTGAGTTCAAGGGTCTCCTTGTTGGTGAGCCCTAGCTCCCGAGCGAGTTCGTATACGCGAATCTTGGATGGCACGTTGCGGCGAATGTCCTTGAGGTCAGTTGTGGAGTCGGGTGACGCGGGTGCATCACAAGCCGTGGAGCCGACCGGCCGCATGCAAGCAGGCGGGCGGTCCGAACAGCCGCGGTCCCATGAGCCTAGCGATCTGCTGGCCGTTCGCGTCTGTCAACGGGGATTGCCCGCGGGTGCCAGTCCTGTGTCAGCCGCTGGTGGTTTCGGATGCCTCTCCGACCGCAGTTGCAGTGGTTCTCTCGGTCGTGGACTCCTCGGCTGCCGGACTGTCGACAGACTCGCCCGCGGCGGCCCCCTCGGCAACCGTCTCGGCCCCCTCGGCAACCGTCTCGGCAACTGCGGCGGCCCCCTCGGCAACCGTCTCGGCAGCTTCGGCATCGCCGACAGGCGCGGTGGCCGCGGCTTGGGCCCAGTCGTCGGCAGACACGACCTCGCCGCCGTCGGCCGGCTGCCAGACCTGTTCACCGCTCTCGGGGTTGATCACCCACTCACCCTCAGCCCACTCTACGTCTCCGTAGGTCGCCTCCTCAGCGAGCTGCGACTCGGACTTGATGTTGATCCCCCAGCCGGTGAGCCGCGACGCCAGACGGGCGTTCTGCCCCTCCTTGCCGATCGCAAGTGACAGTTGGTAGTCGGGGACGATGACCTCGCAGTCTCCGCTGGCATGGTCGGGTCTGACCTCTTTGACCTTGGCAGGCGACAGCGCCTTCATCACGAACTCCTCCAGGTCCTCGGAGTACGGCACGATGTCGATCTTCTCACCGCGCAGTTCGTTGACGATCTGGCGCACACGCGCGCCGCGCGCACCCACGCAGGCGCCCACCGGATCGACGTTGTTGTCCATGGACCAGACGGCGATCTTGGTGCGGTGTCCTGGTTCGCGTGCACACGCCCGGATCTCCACGACACCGTCGGCGATCTCGGGGACTTCGAGCTCGAACAGGCGCTTGATGAGGCCCGGGTGGGTTCGACTGACTACGATCTGTGGACCCTTGGCCGTGTTTCGAACCTCGACGATGTAGGCCTTGACCCGGGTGTTGGAATCCGGCCGTTCGTAGGGGACCTGTTCAGCCTTCGGCAGCAGAGCCTCGACCTTGCCGAGGTCCAACAGCGTGTAACGCGCATCGGTCTGCTGGATCATGCCGGTGACGATGTCTCCCTCGCGGCCCGCGTACTCCTCGTACTTCAGTTCACGCTCAGCCTCCCGAATCCGCTGGGTGATGACTTGGCGGGCGGCCTGCGCGGCGATGCGCCCGAAATCGTCGGGAGTGACCTCGAACTCTTCGCCGACGGGTTCGCCGTCCTCATCGAGGTCTTGGGCGAAGACGCGGAAGTCCATGGTCTCGGGGTCGATCGTGACCCACGCATACTCGTGGGCACCTGGTATCCGCTTGTATGCAGACTCCAACGCGTCGGCAAGTGCCGCGAACAGGGCATCTACGGAAATCCCGCGCTCGGCAGCGAGCGCTTGGAGAGCTTCCATCATATCTGAGTTCATGATGCCGGGGCCTCCCTGCTGGTTCTTGTTTTGGTCTTGGTCGAGTGGTCTGATCCGCACGGCCCCTGCCGGCCCGCCTCGGCCGGGCCGGGACTGCGCGCTGAGCCCAGCGAACGCCCGCTGGAACGCCCGGAGCCGCGGCGCGGCGCCGGTCCCCAGTCGAACACAGTGCGGGCTCTGGCCACTTCGTCGTAGCGCAGACGGTGCCGTTGCCCGTCGCTGTCGATGTCGAAGCAGCCGTCGTCCGCGGTCAACAGGGCACCTGCGAGACGACGCGAGCCAGCGGCTGTCGGCATGGTCTTGACCTTGATGCGCTCACCGACGGCACCACGGAAGTGTTCGGGGGTGCGCAGCGGACGTTCGAGTCCGGGGCTCGAGACCTCGAGGGTGTAACGCCCCGGCATCAGGTCGACCTCGTCGAGCCGCCGTCCCAAGGCGCGGCTGATCCGCTTGAGGTCGTCGATGCCTATCCCGCCCTCAGCGTCCACGAGCACCCGCAGCACCCCGCCGTTGTGCTCGACGTCGTAGAGGTCCGCCGACTCAGCGTCTACTACCGAAATCACGAGTTCACGAACCCGGTCGACGATCACCATGGTCGGACCTCCTCGAGTGTGCGTTGTGTTTAGTGGCAGGCGCCCGATCCCAGAAAAGACCCCATCCCAGAAAAGAAAGGCGTGGCCGCGAGGCCACGCCTCATCCACAGGGGATGTATCCGAAACGGATATCGAACGTAAGGATCAGCCTAGCATTGTTCTGTCATTCTGAGTCGCGCCGGCCGCGAGTCGGTTTCGAGCGGGCCGATTTCGGCACCATCCGGATGTTGGAGACCGCCGTCTCGGTGTCGTTGGCGTCGTCGCCGCGGTCATTGAGATTCCGGTCCCGGTCCTGCTGCGCGGCACGTCGGGCCGCCGCACGGGTCGACGATGCACGGTCGAGCGCCGCCTCAGCGCCGTTGGCGTGGATGTACTCGGCCCATTCGACCAGGGTGTCGACCATCTCGTCTTCAGCAACGACCATCACGTTCTGTCCCTTGACGAATAGGTGGCCCCGCTTGTTGCCCGCGGCGATCCCCAGGTCGGCGTCCCGGGCCTCGCCGGGCCCGTTCACGACGCAGCCCATGACCGCCACCTGCAAGGGGATCTCCCTTTCGCCGAAGGCTCGCATCGCTTCGTCGGCTATGGCGAAGACGTCGACTTCGGCGCGGCCGCAGCTCGGACAGGCGATCAGGTCCACGTTCTTGCGTTCGCGCAGGCCCATCACCTCCAGCAGTTGGCGGCCCGCCTTGACCTCCTCGACGGGGTCGGTGGTCAGCGAGTAGCGGATGGTGTCGCCGATTCCCTCGGCGAGCAGCGTCGCCATGCCTGCGGTCGCTTTCAGGGTGCCGATCGGCGGCGGCCCCGCCTCGGTGACACCGAGGTGCAGCGGATAGTCGGTGACCTCGGCCAGCTGTCGGTACGCCTCGATCATCAGCGGCACGCTCGAGGCCTTGACCGAGATCTTGATCAGGTCGAAGCCCACGTCTTCGAAGTGAGCGATCTCCTGTTGAGCGGACTCGACCATCGCCTCGGGGGTGACCTTGCCTCCGTGCTTGGCGTACAGGTCGGGGTGGAGCGACCCGCCGTTGACGCCGATGCGGATCGGAACCCTGCGGTCCAGCGCTTCGCTGGCGACGAGCTTGATGTGTTTCGGGTTGCGGATGTTGCCGGGGTTGAGCCTCAGGCAGTGTACGCCAGCTTCCAGCGCTTCGAGCGCTCGCAGGTACTGATGGTGTATGTCGGCCACGATCGGCACCGGCGACCGCGGCACGATCCGCGCCAGACCCTCGGCCGCGGCGCTCTCGTTGCAGGTGCAGCGGACGATATCGGCTCCCGCCGCGGCCAAGGCGTAGATCTGGCGGAGCGTGGCTTCGTGGTCGGCGGTCTTGGTGACCGTCATCGACTGCACGGTGACGGGTGCTCCGGCGCCGACGGGGACGTCGCCGACCATGATCTGCCGTGTGTCTCGACGGGGAAAGCTCCGGTTGAAATCCACACATGGAACCTACCCGCCCCAACAGATCTCCCGCGGCCCCGCCATGCCAGGCACGCGAGACCCGCTCGGCGACCTCGCTCCGTTCAGGCTGCTGATCGCCTCCGAAAGGTGCGGGCGGTTCGGCCGGTTCGCTCCGTTCAGGCTGCTGATCGCCTCCAAGAGGTGCGGGCGGTTCGGCCGGTTCGCTCCGTTCAGGCTGCTGATCGCCTCCAAGAGGTGCGGGCGGTTCGCTAGGTGGCCAGCAGCTGCTCGACCCGGTCGCCGAGGAATGCGGTGTCGACTTTGCCCGACTCGGCGCTGCCGTCGTCGTTGATGAAGACGAACGTCTGCTGGCTGGTCACGCCGTAGCGTTCCCAGACCGAATTGTCGGTGTCTGAGACGTGGGTCAGGCCGGAGGCCCCGTAGCTCGCCACGAAGCGTTCAAGATCAGGCACCGACGTGCTCGAACCGCCGATGCCGATGATTTCGACTCGCCCTGCGAATTGTTCCTGCACCGATGCGACCGCACCGGCTTCCCGTTGACACGTCGGTCACCACGGCGCCCAGAACCACAGCACGAGGTCCTGCCCTGCGTAGTCGCCGGCATCGAACTGGCCGCCTCCCACCGTGCTCTCGGTCCAGTCGTGGGGCCAGGCGGCCGCGACCGACTCGCCGGTGCTCGTGTCGGGCGCTGATCCGTGCGTGGTCGGCGGCGCCTCTGTCGTTGTGGTCGTCGGCGCTGGCGCGGACTCGTCGCTTGCGTTGCCGCACGAACTCCCGACGAGCAGCAGGGCCACAGCCGCCGCGACGGCCCGTTGGTTCAGGTGACGATGCATGGCCCCAGGTTAGGGCTGTTCGGGTCTTGCCGCACCCCTTGGGTCTTGCCGCACCCCTTGGGTCTTGCCGCACCCGCGGTTCGTGTCTCAGCGCGGCGCAGCGGCGCCCGGACTGTGTCGGCGTTGGTATCGTTGCCGTGAAGAAGCGGGCCGCACAGGGCCCGAGAGTCGGGAGTCTGCAGTGCCGCTGAGAGTCGCAGTGTCGGAGGCGAGGGCGCGATGAGCACCCGGAAATTGATCGTTGCCTCTCTCATCGCCGGGCTGGCGATCCTGGTGGCTGGAACGGTCCAGTTGTTGATGATCGTCAGTTGATGGTCGTCAGTTGATGATCGTCAGTTGATGATCGTCAGTCGAGGAGGGTCTGTGGAGGTAGCATGAGACTCGCACGGAAAGGCAGTCCCATAGACGCGCAACACGACCTGATCGTCATCGGCGGCGGCCCCGGGGGTTACGCGGCCGCTCTGTACGCCGCGGGCATCGGACTCGACGCAGCGCTGGTGGAGAAGGCGACGATCGGCGGTGCCTGCCTGCATGTCGGGTGCATTCCCGCCAAGGAATTGCTGGAGACGGCCCATGTGTACCGCACGGTCCGCAACGCCGGTGCTTTCGGTGTGAACGCAGGCGCCCCGGAACTCGCCTGGGACGTCACGATGAAGCGCAAGCAGACCGTCATCGACCAGCTTGTGGCAGGTCTGGGCTCATTGATGAAACACCGGAAGGTGACCGTCTACAACGGTGTCGGCAGCTTGGGCGCCGACCGGGTGGTGTCTGTCGCCCGAGACGGGGAGACCCGCACGCTGCGCGCTCCGTCGGTCATTCTGGCCACCGGGTCGCTGCCGCGCACGATTCCAGGATTCGAGGTGGACGGCAAGGTCGTGATGACCTCCGACGAACTGCTGTCGATCGAGTCGCTCCCGCAGAGCGCGGCGGTGATCGGCGGCGGCGCCATCGGCTGTGAATTCGCCTCGATGATGGCCGACCTCGGGGTCGAGGTGACCGTGATCGAGGCGTTGGACCAGGTACTGACCGGCTGTGACAGCGATGCAGCCAAGGTGGTGGCGCGCAGCTTCCGCAAACGCGGGATCACAGTCCACACTTCCGCACCGGTGCACGGCCATTCGGTCGACCCGTCGGGGTCGCACACCACCGTGTCCTTCGGCGACGGCGCCACTGTCGACGTGGCGTTGGTGGTGGTGTCAGTCGGCCGCCGACCCAACGCCGGGGGACTGGGTCTCAGCGGTACTGCCGTCGTGGTCGATGAGCGTGGATTCGTTGAGGTCGACGGGCGCTGCCGCACCGCGGAGCCGGGTGTCTGGGCAGTCGGCGACCTTATCGACACTCCGCAACTGGCCCATGTGGCGTTCGCCGAGGGGATGCTGGCGGTGACCGACTCGCTGGGGGAGGAACCGGCACCGCTGGACCACCACCGCACGCCGTGGTGCATCTACTGTCATCCCGAGGTTGCGTTCGCCGGGCACACAGAGCAGTCGGCGATCGAGGCGGGCTACGAGGTCGTGACCTCGTCACACCGGTTCATCAGCAACGGTCGGGCCAAGATCGTGGGTGACACCGACGGCATCGTCAAGGTCGTCGCCGAGAGGCGCCCCGACGGCACCGGCGGGCAGATCCTGGGAGTCCACATGGTCGGGCCCTGGGTCACCGAGCAGCTCGGGCAGGCGTATCTGGCTGTCAACTGGGAGGCCACCGTTGACGATGTGGCGGCCTTCATCCAGCCTCACCCGACGATGAGCGAACTCTTCGGAGAGTCGGTGTTGTCATTGACGGGGCGGTCGCTTCATGGTTGATGCAAGACTGGACCCCGACCGATGAGAACACTCTATGAGAAGAGGACTTGATGGCTGATGTGACGATGCCCCAGTTGGGGGAGACGGTCACCGAGGGAACGATCACCCGCTGGTTCAAGCAGGTCGGCGATCACGTTGGGATGGATGAGATCCTCTTCGAGATCTCGACCGACAAGGTCGATTCAGAGGTCCCGTCACCTGTTGCGGGGACCTTGACCGAGATATTCGCCGGCGAGGGCGACCTCGTCGAGGTCGGCCAGGTACTCGCCCGGATCGGTGATCCGGCCGCCGCGCCGGTCGCGGCGCCTCAGCCCGCAGAACCGCAGACCGCGCCTGCGTCTGCGCCCGAGCCTGCGGGGCAGGTCGTGTCGGAGCCGGGGTCTGGGGGTGCGCCTCAGGGTGGGTTCGCGTCTGCGCCCGAGCCTGCGGGGCAGGTCGTGTCGGAGCCGGGGCATGAGCCTGCGCCCCGACCCGGGTCCGCGACGGCAGCCGCGACGACTTTCGTACAGACAGCCGACAGCGCCGACGCACCTGCGTCTCCGACCTCGAGTCTGCCCGCGCCCCCCGCGCAGACCCTACCAACCGCTCACACTCGGGCCGACCCGAGGCCAGGGCGCGCCTCTTCGACGAGCCCGCTGATGTCTCCGGTGGTGCGTCGGTTGTTGGCTGATAACGGGCTCGATGCCTCGATGATCGCTGGCACTGGCATCGGTGGTCGCATCACCCGCTCCGACGTCGAAGCGGTGATTCGTTCGGGCACCACCGCCCATTCCGCACCGCAGGCGCAGAGCCCCAGAGAATCGTCGATGCCGCCGCCCCCGGCTCGGCCGCCCGCCGCACCCGTTTCCGGCCCGACAGCGCCCCTGGCCCCAGCGGCACCCCTGACTCCAGCGGGGCCCCTGGCCCCAGCGGCACCCCTGACTCCAGCGGGGCCCCTGACTCCAGCGGCGCCAACGACTCCAGCGGCACCAACGACTACAGCGGCGCCCCTGGCCCCAGCGGCGCCAACGACTCCAGCGGCGCCAGCGGTGGTCAGCTCCGCACCGTCGATCGAAGTCGCGGCGCGCGACAAGGTCGTTCCGCTCAACAACATTCGTAAGCGCACCGCGCAACACATGGTCATGTCGAAGAGCGCGTCGCCCCATGTGCTCACCGCCATGGAGATCGACTATGAGGGCGTGGAGAAGGTTCGCAGAGCGCTCAAGTCCGGTTGGAGGGCCGAGGAGGGTTTCAGCCTCACCTACCTGCCCTTCATCGCCCGAGCGGTCGTTGACGCCTTGCGGGAGTACCCGCATCTCAATGCCAGTTTCGGGGGTGACCATCTGGTCGTCCATGACGAGGTGAACCTGGCGATCGCCGTCGACATCGACTTCAACGGCCTGCTGGCACCGGTGATCAAGGGCACCGAAGGGAAGCGGTTGCGCCAGATAGCCCGGGACATCGTCGATGTCGCCGCTCGGGCGCGCAGCAAGCAGTTGATGCCCGATGAGCTCTCGGGCGGCACTTTCACGCTGACCAACGCTGGCCAATACGGCACCATGATGCAGTTCCCGATCATCAACCAGCCCCAGGTGGCGATCCTGTCGACCGACGGCGTGACCCGCAAGCCGGTTGTGGTCACCGATTCCTACGGCAACGAATCGATCGCCATCCATTCGGTCGGGGTGTTGGCGATGGCCTGGGATCACCGTGCGTTCGACGGGGCCTATGCGGCAGCGTTCCTGCATCGGGTCAAAGAGATCATCGAGACCCGCGACTGGGAGGCGGAGGTCCGCTGAGCGGGTCCGTGTGCAACGGTTCGGTTCTGGCCGAGCGGACCCTGCGGGTCCGCTGGTTGGGACGGGTCGCCTATCGTGATGCGCTCGGCTTGCAGCGTGCGTTGTTCGTCAATCGTCAGCACGAGTATCTGCTGCTGTTGGAGCATCCCCATGTTGTGACGACGACCCGGCGCACCCCGGCCGAGCATCTGCTTGCCGACGTCGAGTCGGCCGGCGCTGATCTGGTCGAGGCGGACCGGGGTGGTGACGTGACCTACCACGGTCCAGGTCAGTTGGTTGCCTATCCCATTGTTGAAGTGCCGGGGCGTCGCGGGGGAGGGATGGCCGACACCGCGGCGTACGCGGCTTCGCTCGAACAGGTGTTGATAGAAACGCTCGGAGACCTCGGCGTGCATTCCGGTCGTCGCAAAGGCTGCACGGGCGTCTGGGTCGAATCCGAAACAGACCGCCCCCAGAAGATAGCCGCCATCGGCGTGCGGATAGCGCGGGGATGGTCAATGCACGGCGTGGCGCTCAACGTCGACCCGGATCTGAGCTGGTTCGAGCGGATCGTGCCGTGCGGCATTGCTGATGCGGGGGTTACTTCGCTGGCCGCGCTCGGGGTCGACGTCTCGATGTCTGAGGTCGTCGAGGTGTTCACGCAACGGGCTGTGGCGACCTTCGCGCCGCACGGGTCGGTCGATTGTGCCAGCGTCGGGTTCAGGACCAGACAGGCTGACCTTGCCCCCTTTACTCGCGGCGAGGGCGCAGGCACGCCCGTCGGCCGTTCAGGAGTCGGCCACGGATCCGAGCACCCAGCCCTGGCACCGTCTGGGCAGTCACGGTCTGGGCCTGCACTGTTTGGGCAGTCACGGTCTGGGCCTGCACGGTCTGGGCCTGCACGGTCTGGGCCTGCAGTGTCTGGGTCTGCACGGTCTGAACAGTTACGGTCTGGGCTGGCACTGTCTGGGCAGTTCACTGAACAGGCGGACGGCACCTCGGTCAGGCTGCTGGGCCGTCTTGCTCAGGCGGGGGCGACTGACCACGACCCGGTGCGGCTGCGAGCCCGCAAGCCCCCCTGGATGCGGGTGAAGTTCGATCCTGGCTCCGAGTATCGCCGGGTCCGTTCCACGATGCGGCAGCTGGGACTCGTGACGGTGTGCGAAGAGGCGGGCTGTCCCAATATTTCTGAGTGCTGGAACGACGGCACAGCGACTTTCATGATCCTCGGGGACCGCTGCACCCGAGCCTGTGGGTTCTGCTTGATCGACACCCGGTGTCCTGAGGCGCCGGATCCCGAGGAGGCGGCCCGAGTGGCCGAAGCGGTCGAGTTGATGGGGTTGCGTCATGCCGTGGTCACCATGGTGGCCCGTGACGACCTCGACGATGGCGGCGCTGGTGCCGTGGCCGCCGTCGTTGCTGCGATCCGTGGGCGCACGCCGCAATGTCGGGTTGAGACCCTGGTCTCGGACTTCAAGGGGTGCGAGGAATCACTCGGAAAGGTGTTCGATGCGCGACCTGACGTGTTCAACCACAACATCGAGACGGTCGCCCGCCTGCAGCGCGCGGTACGCCCTTCGGCCGGCTATGCGCGCAGTCTCTCGGTGTTGGCCCGGGCCAAAGCGGCCGACTTGGTAGCCAAGTCGTCGATCATCGCAGGAATGGGGGAGAGCGACAGCGAGATTAGCCAGACCCTCACGGACCTAGCCGCGGTCGGCGTCGACATCGTCACGATCGGCCAGTACCTGCGTCCGACGTCGCACCATCTGCCGGTGGCCCAGTGGTGGGAGCCCGAGATGTTCGAGGAATGGAAGCGGTTCGGCGAGTCGGCGGGGATCGGGCATGTGGA
>Ga0209020_1000680_pt1 | contig 40694 bp, 28 predicted proteins | sample PinacodermBB_FD_187298 | JGI IMG/M metagenome (GOLD analysis project Ga0209020, IMG submission 187298) | Host-associated microbial community of the marine sponge Aplysina aerophoba from Gulf of Piran - sponge pinacoderm, lysed by bead... | ecosystem: Host-associated > Porifera > Sponge >... | reverse complement strand
GGGGGGGGGGGGGGGTTATGGTATTTCTGCGGTGTCGCTGTGTGTTGGTGCATAATACCGGGGGACAATAGCACGACGGGCACCAATACGCAACCATCTTTGGGATTTCTTATGTGACATACGTCACGCCCCTGAAGCAGTTGTAGGTCTCGTCCCCCACCTGCCGCCGTCCCAACCCACGTCGCTCATCTTGAAACCACCGAACGGTGCCTCCATGTGGGCTTGGATGACGTTGAGCCCGACACAGCCCGATTCGAGTACCCCCGCTATGTGGTAGGTAGGCTTCGTGTCAGCCGAGAAGACTTAGCTGCAGAGCCCGTAGTCGGCGTCCTCGGTGACGGTCTCCGCGCCCTTGCCCTCAGATCTTCGCATAACATAGTTCGCACAAGATAAGCAATCAGGGCATTGAGAGGGTAACCTTTGCGTGCCGGGCGATTAGCTCAGACGGTTAGAGCGCTGCCTTCACACGGCAGAGGTCGAGGGTTCGAGTCCCCCATCGCCCACCAACACTTCCGGAAAATGACAAGCCACCTCGTGACCGATGCCAGGGTCGCTCAACGGCGGTTGCGTTTCGGCGCAAATCGGTTCTGCCTTAGCGCAGCGAGTGCGAAAACGGCAACCCGAAGGCGGATTAGCCGGGCTGGCGATATCGCCGTGCAAAAGTATCCGCTGGCGATGGCGCTCTCTTTGGGGGTCGGGGATGGGTACCGCAGACAGCAACGCTTGAGTGTATGGGTGTGCTGGCGTTGTGTATACTTGGTCGCTGCGTCCAGCTTCAACAATCCTGCCCAAATACATCACCGCCACATGGTCTGAAATATGGCGGACCACCGACAAATCGTGAGCCACGAACAAATACGTCAAACCGAACTGGTGTTGCAAATCTTCTAATAGATTCAAAATTCCTGCTTGGATGCTGACATCAAGAGCCGACACTGGCTCGTCAAGAATCAGCACCTCTGGACGTAGCGCTAACGCTCGGGCGATTCCGATACGCTGGCGTTGCCCACCAGAGAACTCATGTGGATAACGGTTGCCGTGTTGCGGATAAAGTCCCACCAACTCGAGCAGTTCCTCTACCCGTGAACTGGAATCGTTTTTCACGCGGTGAATTTTCAGGGGCTCAGCGATTATTGAGGCAACCGTCATGCGAGGGTCAAGAGAAGCCATCGGGTCTTGAAAAACGACTTGCAGAAAACGGCGCTGCTGGCGCATTTGTTTGCGGGTAAGTTCGGTTAGTTCGGTGCCGTTGAACTTAACGGAACCGGATGTGGGTTCAATGAGGCGAAGAATGCAACGCGCCAAAGTGGATTTGCCTGAACCGGATTCGCCAACAAGCCCTAAAGTGTCGCCTTTGTCGATCCGCAGCGAGACACCGCTCACCGCGCTGATCGCGCCACGAACCCGGCGTAGCGGCGAACGAGAGGTAATCGGGAAGTGTTTGACTAGATCGCTGACCGCAAGGATCGGGCCTGGTTGTTCGGTCTCATGTTCAACGGGAGCCAACGGCGCAAGCTCTTCGCCGGTTCGCTTACCGTTAGACGCTGCGAGTGACCCGAGAGGTTGCCATTCGCTCAAAGGATGGTGGCAGGCACAACGATGGGTCGGTGAGGCCCCTGTGGCCGGCACGGGCGACGGGTCTTGGGCGCAAGTTTCGGTCGCGCGGGAGCAGCGTGGGGCGAAGGCGCAACCACTCGGTGGTGACAGCATTGATGGGGGAGATCCCTCAATTGGCACTAAGCGCTGTCCTCGCGGCGTGTCTAAACGAGGAATCGCCGCTAGCAAACCAGCGGTATAGGGGTGGTTCGGTCGACTGAACACCTCGTCAACCGAGCCGCTCTCGGCACCACGACCCGCATACATCACGAGTAAACGATGAGCCGTTCGAGCGACCACACCGAGATCGTGGGTAATCAAAACCAGAGCCGACCCGACGGCTTGACGTGCTCGCTCCAAAACATCAAGAATCTGCGCTTGGATGGTCACATCAAGAGCTGTCGTCGGTTCGTCTGCTATTAAGACATCTGGATTGTTGGCGATAGCCATCGCGATCATGGCACGTTGGCGCATGCCACCAGACAACTCATGGGGAAAAGAATGCACGCTGCGCTTGGCATCGGCGATACCCACAAGGTCTAACAACTCGGTTGCTCGCTGCGTAGCTTGCTGGCGTTTCAAGCGCTGGTGAACCCGTACCGCTTCGGCAATCTGAGCGCCCACCGCCATCACTGGATTAAGCGATGTCATCGGATCCTGAAACACCATCGACAAAGCCGAACCACGCAAGCATTCCAATGATTTTTCGGGCATACCAAGCAACTCTTGGCCACGATAACGAATCGAGCCGCTGACCTTCGCATTAGACGGCAGTAACCCCATTGTCGCCATCACGCTCACTGATTTACCAGCGCCAGATTCACCAGCTATCGCCAAAACCTCCCCCGCAGCGACTTCAAAGTCAACCCCACGAACCGCTTGTACAACCCCGTCGGTAGTCGAAAAGTCGACCCGAAGATCTCGTACTCGCAGAATTTCGGTGGCATCGTTGTGCTCGGTCATGGCCGCTTCCTTTGTCGAGGATCGAGAGCATCACGTAATCCGTCACCCACGAAATTGACGCACAGAACTAAGCTAATCAGAACCGCCCCAGGCAAATAAAAAAGCCACCATCGGGTGCGTGCAGAATCGCGTCCTTCGTCAACTAGCGCACCCAATGACACCTCTGGAGGCTGAATACCAAACCCCAAAAAAGCCAGCGCAGTTTCCACCAAAATAGCTGTAGCAACAGTTAGCGTGGCATAAACAATCACCGAACTCATGACATTCGGGATCAGATGACGAAAAATGATCCGAGTATTTGACGCACCCAGCGCAGCAGCCGCTTCAATATATTCCTTCTCTCGAATTGCGAACACCTCACCGCGCACCACCCGAGCAAGCGGAGCCCACAAAAATAAACCGATCACAACAGCCACGAACATCAGCGAACTCCCGCCAATGGCGCGGGTGCGTGTGGCCAAAACCATTAGCACCGGTAACAAGGGCAGAATCAACAAGAAATCAACGAGCACTCCCACACCGGCATCCACCCGCCCTCGAAACCAACCTTGCACCGCGCCCAACACCGTTCCTAACAGCGTTGCGATAGCCGCAACCACAATGCTCACATGGATCGACACCCGCAGGCCGCGCATAGATTGTGCGAACATATCGTGACCGATTGTGTCGGTACCGAACCAATGTGCAGACGATGGGCCTTGCGACAAATCAGCAGACAGTTGTTTGTAGTTCCAACCGGTAAGCGGCTCAACAAAGTAAGTGAACGCATAACCGATGATTGCCAACAACAATGCTGTAACCGCCAAGCGATGCGACCCGAAACGCCTCAACACGGTGCGCCACTGGGCTCGCACCACCACCTGATGGGCAGATATGTCAGAGCCCAAATCAGTCATAGCGCACTCTCGGATCAAGCAAACCGTAGAGAAGATCGGTGCATAAATTAACCAAAACCACTGAGACACCCACAGCAAGCAGCCAACCTTGAGTCACGGCAACATCGCCGTCGAGCAGCGAATCCAAAAACAATTGCCCCATCCCTTGCCAGTTAAACACCACTTCGGTCACGACCGTGCCGCCAATCAGCGTGCCAAACGTAAGCCCCGTATAGCTCACTATGGGTAACAACGCGTTGCGTAATGCGTGACGGGTAATCACTTTGCGCTGTGGCACTCCCTTAGCACGAGCAGTGCGAATGTAGTCGCTTTCTAACACATCCAACATCGCTGAACGCTGAAAACGGCTAGTAGCAGCAAGCTGAATCAAAATAAGCGTAAGCGCCGGCAAAAAGATGTGCCCAATGCGGTCAGCCCAAGTACCCCAGAAGTCTGCATCTAGGCGCGGCGACTGTTCACCTATAGTAAAAAAAATCCGCCGACCCCACCAGTCGTTAAAGCGAATCCCCAGATCTTTAAGTACCGCGCCGAGCCAAAACACTGGCATCGCAAAGAACAAAAACGCAAAGAACGTGGTCGTGTTGTCGAAAAGCGTATATTTCCGAACTGCGCTCAAAACTCCCACAGCAACCCCGAAGACCACCGAAAAAACTGTTGCGGCAACCACTAGACGCATGGTCACGGGAATCGCCTCAGCGAGCAGAGAGGTGACCGCACGGCCATTTTCCGTTGACGTTCCCAAATCACCTCGGAGCAGTTCACCAAGCCAAATGCCGTAACGTTCCAGCAACGGCTTGTCTAAACCAAGAGACGCCTCAAGGCGAGCAACCTGTTCGGCACCGCCGGGTTGCGAAAGCAGAAATACCCGCTGTTCGGCGATAGGGTCAACCGTAGCTACCAGCAGAAACGCCACTAACGTCGCCAGAAATAATACCGGGACGGAAATCAGCAGTTTTCGTGTTGCGTAGGCGAGCACTGCTAAGACGTTAGTTCGCGCCCCGACCTAACGCCTTAGGAAACGCGCCAATCCTCTAAGTTCCAAGTGAAACTCTCTAGCGTGGGATTGTCTTGTAAGTTGCTCAGTGCGTTGTTGTATGCCAAAAAGAAAGGCAGTTGATAGACCGGCACGTTTGGCAAAGTATCCCACATTAAAACGTCTGCTTGGTTCAGCAAATCTGCTTGACGGTCGAAATCTAAGGTGACCGACGCTCTATTGAGTAGGTCGTTAACTTGGTCGTCTACATAGGCACCAGGGTTACTATCACTGCCTGTACCAAATACTTGCAACGACGAACTAGCGGGGAGCGGCCCTCCAACCCAAGCAAAAATAACCAGATCAAAGTCTCCCGGTGGGCCTGGAGGGTCGTTGTCATTTCCAAACACCGGCGCGAAAATTTCCCCACCAGGCAAGTTATCGATGGTGACTTCAATCCCCGCTTCACCAAGTTGGTTCTGCACTAATTGTTGGAATTGCTCACGCCGGGGGTTCCCACCCGTGGTACGAATACGCAAACTCAAACGGTTTCCGTCGCGATTGTAGATCCCGTCGCTTCCAGCAGCCCAGCCGGCCTCTTCAAGAGTGGCTTTAGCTGCGTCCACATCTCGTGTGCTGAACTCTGTTGGCGTGTTGTCTAAATATTTTGGTTGGCCGTTCACAAATATGCGATTACCGAGTGGTTGTGCGTTTGGTGAGAACGGATGCATCAATGCGGCAACAATGAATGAGCGGTCTAACGCGAGGGCAATAGCCCGGCGCACCGCTAAAGGCACGGTTGTCGTGTTGAAGGTAATGTGTTCCCAAGCAGGCCCGAAGGTGACGGTTGAAGACACCCCATCAAGCGCCGCGATTTGGTCTACGAGATCTACTTGCGGTTGAGGATAGATCACATCCACTTCGCCGTTTTGCAATGCGAACGGCAGATTGCTGACATCGCTGATGAAACGGAACGTTACCTCATCAATGTGCGGGCCCTCACCAAACCAAGTTGGGTTGGGTACCAGCGTAAGGTCGCTCCCAGGATTGTATTCGTCGACCCGAAACGCTCCTGCCACCACTCCCGGGTCTTCGCGGAACCCGTCGCTCCAATCGCGTCCTAAATGCGCTGGCGGGAAAGGGCCCGAAAACAGTGTTATATATTCCACGAATGGTTTACCCTCAGCCCAACTAAGGCGCACCGTTTTGCTGTCTACGACTTCGAGTTCGGCGGAATCGAAACCCGCGGTCGCGGCACAGTCATCTTCGGCATCGTTGCAGTTCTCGTAATAAAAAACCAAGTCGTCTGAACTGACCGGGGTGCCATCACTCCAGGTGGCATCGGCGCGAAGTTTGTATTCCACCACAAGAGGGTCTTCGTTGATGACCGTTGGAAGTTGCTCACAAAAGTAGGGCTCGAATGTGAAGTCCGGTCTGGTACGAGTACACGTTGGATAAATAGCTCGAGTGATCTGGCGACCGGCCAACAAGTTGTCGCCACTCGTCAAATTATTGAAGTTGGTAATCTCTTGTTCCAAACCGATGACCACCGCCGTGGGATCGCGGTCTTGGTCTGGTTCGGGAGCAGCCGTTGTGGGCGTGCTGGTAGCCTGCGGGGTCGCCGGGTTGTCGCTAGTTGTGGTCGGGCTCGATCGATTGCTCGAATCGTTTCCGCAACCAGCAGCGATAAACGCTAGGCATAGCAGGGTAGACAACCAAGCGGTTCGTTTGCGGGCTTTGAATTGCATGATGATCAACTTTCCTTGTTGGTGTCTTCGTTCTCCAAAGCGAACGAACGGTAAACCCTAATCAGCACCTGTTTTTGATCGGTAGTAAGGTCGGCTTGTGCGCGGATGGTAGCTATCAAGTTGCTGTCACGGTCTGCGTCCAAAATACCAGCACGCACATACAAAGATTCCGCGGACACTTCTAAGGCGCGAGCGATTTGCTGCAAAATATCGGCAGAAGGGCGTTTCAGTCCTCGTTCGATTTGCGACAGATAAGGGTCTGAGACTTGAGCTAGCGCGGCGAGTTTACGGACGCTGAGTTCAGCTTGACGGCGTTGCTCACGAATGTAGACACCTAAGTCCTTGAGGGCATCAAGGTTTCTTCGCGGTGCCATATGCAGGTGAGTTCGGTGCTGTAACGCTTAAGTCTCGCTGCTTGTTTCGCTGTCAGTGTTGGTGTCGGGGTTGTTGATGCCGATAAAATCCCAAGCGCGATTGCAACCACCGTTAATCTTCTCGGCGGTTCGCTCCGACAAGCGCTCGGTGAGCTTGTGGGTGCGAGGTTCGGTGAAGGCGCGCACTCCAGACAGCGTCTTGGTGGCCTCTTCGCGAGCAAGTGTTGCGTGTTCGGTGAGGAAATCTGGCGTAGGGACCTTGCGCTTGACGATTGCTTCAGTAACCAAAAGGTTGACCCCAACGGATGCATAAGCGGCGGACTTGATGTGTGTTAAGAGTTTGGACATATGCGTACTATAGTTAGCGTTCGCTCAATCGCAACGTCTCAAGAAGAATCTCAGAAACACATTTTCGAGTTAGCGTTTGCGGTGATGTTGAGTCGTATTCATGTCATGGGCAATTATTGGCACGAACACTCCGACAAGCCGACTCGTCTCGGAGAACTAGTTGCAGCCGCCAAAGACCACCACTCCGAAGATGCACTCGCAATGCTACAATCTCGCTTGCACCAGTTCGCTTCTAGCTTAGAGTTAGCACCCACGCCGTCAACTGAGCACCACCCCACCACCCCAGCTACCCCAATTGTGGCCGACGTGCCAAACGGCCCCAACGCCAACCCGCAGTTGATGCCAATGCTCACATATGCCGTGGCTCAAGCCTGTGGCACCACGCCAACCCGGCTGCTGCAAAAGACCAACCCGGCAGCAAGCATGCGCGGTACCCCAACGAAGCAACGCTCAGCGGTGGTCGAAGCTCAGCAATACACGATCACCAGACCTGTTCAAGGTCAACATGTGGTTTTGGTGGACGATGTGGTCTTGACCGAAACGACTCTGCGTCATTTGGCGCGCATGCTAACCCAGACTGGCGCATGCACTGTTGAAGCTGTGGTAGCGGCGCGCACGCGTCTGCTGGTTTAGAGGCGCGAGGCACATTTAGCCAATAACCTGCACATATGAGCAAATGTGCATTCATCGGGTTGGGATTCCAGTTCATTGATTGAACTATTGCGCGATCGCGGCTAACCTGTCGGCATACACAAGGTCGCGTCTGTTGGTAGGACACCAGACTTTTACCGTTACGCAGAAGAACCACTCAGAGCGGTTCAGCGAGACGGAGATTTTCTGGTGATCCGCTGGCCCGATGGGGCAGAGTTGCGCGCCTACTCGCTGTGGCTATTTGAGAACCGCATGGACGATCAGGCGATAGATGAACAAACCCGCGAAAACAAACTCGACCCGGCGCATCTACCGCGAGCAGATGTGCTCGCCGGAGCTACGGTTGCTGCCAATGGTGACCTGTGCGTGAGTTGGCACGGGTACCCAAATTCGTTGTTTCACTCGGGTTGGTTGCGGCACATCTATGAAGGCCACCATGGTCAAACCGCCTACCTTCCCGCAGTGCAAACCTGGACAGTCGCCACGATGCCGCAACTACCTACATTTGATGGCCCAGCAGTGCTCACAGACGATGACGCTTTACGGGTCTGGTTAACCACTCTCGTGGAGTTGGGTGTTGCCCGCCTAACTGGGTTGAGCAACGAAACCGAAACGGTGGCCAACCTCGGGCAGCGCATCGGCGCCTTGCGCGACACCAATTTCGGCACGACCTGGTCGGTAAGCGTAGACCTCACCCCAACATCGGTAGCGAACAAAGCCTTACCGCTAGCCGCACACGCCGACCTGCCCACCCGTGAAACCCCACCGGGTTACCAACTGCTGCACTGTCAAGTCAATGACTGCCGCGGCGGTTTGAGCCACATGACCGACGGTTACGCGGTGGCTCAACACCTGCATGAACATGAGCCCCACCACTATGAGGTTCTCAGCCGCGCCAAATGGATCTTCTTCAACCGCTCCAAAGATCACGACCATCGCTGGAGCGGCCCCATAATTGACCACGGTGGACCAAACACCCCAGTCACATTTCGTGCCTTCCATCCCGTCAGAGCGTTCCCCGATATGTGCGAAGCAGACCTTCCATTGGCGTACTCAGCGATGCGGCGTTTCTCGCAACTCGCGGGCAGCGATGAATTCCAACTCCGTTCAGTGTTCTCGCCAGGGGAGGTGGTAGCTTTCGATAACCGTCGCATTCTGCATGGCCGAGGTGCATTCAGCGAAACCACCGGTAAACGCATCCTGCGAGGGGCGTACGTCGACCATGACGAGGTGTATTCACGCTTGCGAGTGTTGATGCGCCGCCACCAAAACCCGCCAAGACCCGCAACCAACGCATCGCGTAACCCACGCGTAACCCACGCGTCACCCACGCGTCAACCTAAGGACCAACAAATGAGCACCTTCATAACCTGCGCTGTCACTGGCGGCGGCGACACGGTAAGCAGATCCGTGCATGTGCCAGTCACCCCAAAAGAGATTGCTGACGCAGCAATCGAAGCCGCCAAAGCCGGGGCTGCCATCGTGCATTGCCATGTGCGTGACCCCGCCACCGGCAAACAAAGCCGAGACCTCAACCTCTACCGGGAATTGACTGAGAGAATCCGTTCGGCGAGCACCGATGTCATCATCAATCTGACTGGTGGAACGGGTGCCGACCTAACCCTCGGCGGCGTTGAAAACCCACTCCCGCTTGACCCAGCGGGCACCGATATGGCCGGTGCCACCGAACGGATGGCACACATACGTGAATGCCTTCCCGAAATCGCAACCATCGACATGGGCACCATGAACTTTGGCGAAGGCGACTACATAATGACCAACTCCACCTCTCAACTAGACGAGATCGCACGGCAATTCTCCGAACTTGATGTGCTCCCCGAACTCGAATGTTTCGACACCGGGCACTTGTGGTGCGCCAAACAGATGGAAACTCGTGGACTGTTGGAACCGCCAATATTGGCGCAGCTATGCATGGGCGTTCCTTGGGGTGCGCCAGACGACATGCATACCTTGCTAGCGATGGTCAACAACACACCAGATCATTGGACATTTTCGACATTCTCAATCGGGCGGCGGCAAATTGAGTATGTCGCCGCCGCAGTGCTCGTTGGGGGCAACGTTCGTGTCGGGTTGGAAGACAACCTTTACCTTGAGAAAGGTGTTTTGGCCACCAACGGCATGCTCGTCGAGCGTGCCGCACAAATACTTGATTGTCTCAATATTGATGTGATGGGGCCGGCTGAGGTGCGCCAGATGCTCGGTTTGGCTAAGAGGGGCTGAACCCGTGGCAACAACAAAAACCGCGGCGGTGGTTGGCGCGGGCGTTATTGGTGCCGCTTGGGCGGCGCGTTTCGCATTAGCTGGGGTTGACGTGAGAGTTGTTGACCCCAATCCCGACACCAGCAGAATCATTTCCGAAGTATTCGCTAACGCCCGCCATGCTTGGCAAGAACTTGAACTTGACCCCGAATCGTTGACGCGAGGTTCGTTGAAGATTGTCGATTCGATCACTGAAGCGGTGGTGGATGCAGACCACGTTCAAGAGAGCGCTCCCGAAAACCTTGAGGTAAAACGCACCATTCTAGAACAGATTGATGCACACGCTCCAATCGACTCGGTGATAGCTTCATCAACCTCGGGTCTCAAACCGAGCGACCTTCAAGCAACCCTGACTCATCCTCAACGGCTCGTGGTCGGCCACCCCTTCAACCCGGTCTACCTACTTCCTCTAGTAGAGGTTTGCGGTGGGACGCAAACCGAGCAATGGGCGATAGAGACGGCGCTTGAAACATACGCTTCACTGTGGATGAAACCCCTGCATGTGCGCGTCGAGATTGATGCCTTTATCGCTGATCGTCTCTTGGAAGCGGTCTGGCGTGAAGCACTTTGGTTAGTACATGACGGCGTGGCAACCACTTCGGAAATTGATGATGCGATTCGCTACGGGTTCGGTTTGCGTTGGGCTCAGATGGGTCTTTTTGAGACCTACCGCGCCGCCGGTGGGGAAGGTGGCATGGAACATTTTATTCGTCAGTTCGGCCCGACTTTGGCTTTGCCCTGGAGCAAACTCACCGATGTCTGTGAACTCAACGACGAACTAGTTGAGCGCATCGTCGCTCAATCAGAAGCGCAATCGGGGCAGTATTCGGTGCGCACGCTCGAGCGTATTCGTGATCGTAACTTGGTCGGAATTCTCAAGGCGCTTGAAGCCAACGACTGGGCTGCCGGCAACGTTCTGGCTACCCAACGCGCATCTATTCGGGAAGACAGTTCACAATTTTCGCAACAATTGAGCCTTTATTGACATTTTTGAATTGCTTAACCGTAGATTGCTGTATTATATTGCATTACATAGCGGAAGATTTTCGCTATGTAATGTTGGGAGGCAAGAATGGCTCATTCCAAGAAGCTGATTGCAGAAGTGTATGGTAAGTTGGTTGACATGGTCGGTGACGAGGGTGCTGAGATGTTGATGGCGCAAGGTCCGCCGGGTGGCTGGGATCAGTTTGCGACGAAGGTCGACGTGCAAACGTTAGCGGCAGAAATGGCAGTGGGGTTTGCTGAAGCTGACGTAAAGACAGAACGGCTCAATGCGAAGGTTGAAAGGGTTGATGCCAAGGTTGGAACGGTTGATGCCAAGGTTGAAGCGGTTGATGTCAAGGTTGACGCAAATGCTGCCGCACTCAAGATGTACACCGAGGCTGGATTCGCAACAGTCCAAGCGAAGATTGATGTGGGTTTTGCGGAAATGGCGGCCACACGAAGTAGAGATGTTTGGGCTTTCACGGCAACCGTCGCGGTATTAGTAATCGCCGTAATCATCGCAATTTTCGTCGGCACCTGACCAACAACAACCCGGCTTTGAACAAGGCGAGAGCGGCGCGCGTTGGTTGGGAACTATTCTTTGTCTTTGGTTCGTCTTAGTTTTGTAGGCGACTAGAAAGAGAACCTGCCATGCGTAGACATATTTTGGGTTGGCTTGTAGTTGGGGTGGCGTTGGTGGTTTTGGCTGCGCTTCTGGCGAGCGACACGGAACCCGCACCAACCGTGCAACCCAAGGTGACCACACAACCAGATCCGAGCAGGCAACCGAACGTTTCTGCTGCGTTCACGGGCTTAGTGCAAGGACAACGGACGAACTCAACGCGGTCAACGCTTGTGGTCAACTTGAGTGAAGGCGCACCTAGCCTCACCGAATCGGTGCCCGCGATCCGGCGCGCCGATGGTCGTGTGCTCAGCGCCGACGAAATCCGCCAAGTCACCAATCGTTTGCCAACCTGGGATGTAGCTGTGGCGGGGGATTCCAGTGAATTCAACCGTCCGGCCGAGACACTGAAGCCACCTCGTGTTGGTGACACTATCAACAATCCGTTTGCTCCCGCTGTCGGCCTTGCTAGCCCCGAAGAAGCTGTTGGTCCTTTGGAAGTATTGCGGGTGCAGCCTCAAGGCGAAGTGGAAATCGCGCCCTTCGTTAGCGTTACTTTTAATCAAGCCATGGTGCCGCTTACCACCGTTGCCCAATTAGATGCTGCGAATGTACCGGTTCGGGTGTCGCCAGAGTTACCGGGTCGGTGGCAATGGATTGGTACTCGTACGCTGCGTTTTGAGCATGACCCGCAAATTACCGATCGTTTACCGATGTCCACTTCTTACGTTGTGGAAATCCCCGCTGGCACCAAGTCATTAGCCGGAAACGAATTAGCAGAAACCGTTCAATTTGAGTTCCAAACCCCAGCCGTGAGTTTGACTGCGCTTATACCACGGCACGAGTCGATTGATCTGCAGCAAGTGTTTGTGGCCACGTTTAGCCAGCGCGTCAACCCAACCGAGATGCTCAAACAAATTGCGCTAGAAGTTGCGGGGGAACAATACCCGGTGCGGCTCGCCACCGAAACTGAGGTTGCAGCCGATGCCGAGGCATTATTGCACACCCAACAAGCTGTTGAGGGTACGTGGGTTGCTTTCAGGCCAACGAATGATCTTCCTCGCGATTCAAGGGTAGAAATCAAAGTGGGGCCACATGTTCGCTCTGCTGAAGGGCCGAACACGTCCCCCGAAATGTTTCTGAGATGGCGCCGAACGTATGGGCCTTTGCGGGTTAGAGGCAACGAGTGCGACAGTTTTAGCGTCCATTCATGCACTGAAGGTTCGCTGTTGTTGGTGCGATTCAATAATGTTTTGGACGCGGCTTCGCTCAATGTTTCGGAGGTGAAGATTTCGCCACCACTGCGCGATAAGCGGATTGCGGTACGTCACGATGCGCTAGAAATCGTGGGCGCAACGTTGGCTGGCACGGATTACGAAGTGGAGTTGCCGGCTTCGTTGGCAGACGAGTATGGCCAGACTTTGGGCTCACCGACGGCTGTTGAATTCGGGTTCAGCAATGCTCAGCCGTTTCTTCGAGGTCCACGTAACCCTCTTGTCATTTTGGATCCCCATATTGAGGCGCAACAGTTTTCAGCAATGGTGCGAGGCCATCAACAGTTGCGGGTGCGTTTGTTTGATGTGTTGCCGAGCGACCTGAGTTCTTATGAGCGTTTTTGGGACCGCTGGCAACGTGATGAGGAAGGTTTGCTGCCTGATCCACCGTGGACGTTGATAAACGATCAAGTGATTGATACGGGCCTGGCTGGCGATGCTGATGTTAACGCAATTGCTGAAGTACAGATTGATGTAGGTTCCGCTTTGGAAGGTGAGCGCGGGCACGTTATTGCCATTGTTGAAGGTGTTGGCGATTTCGCGACGATCACTTATGACGACAGGAAATATTGGGATAACCGCCCGTTGGTAGTTTGGGTACAAGACACCCATATTGGTGTCGACATGCTGAGCCACAATGATAATTTGCTGGTTTGGACCACAGACTTGCGTTCTGGCACTCCGCTAGCGAATGTCACACTGGAGTTCGTTGGACGAACCACTCAAAGTGTCAGCGATGATGAGGGATTGGCGCGGTTAAGCATGCGAGGGCGCCTCGGTGGAGTTTTGGCTTCACTCGGCAACGATTCAGCGATCAACGTCGGTGACTTGCATTTATCTGAGGCTAACCAACAACTGATTTGGTATGTCACCGACGATCGCGGGACGTATCGGCCTGGTGAGACGGTTCATATCAAGGGTTGGATACGCAATTTGAACCTGAGCGAGGATGGTTCCTTGGAGTTGCTCCCTACCGGGCAATCAGTTCGTTATAGCGCATATGATTGGCACGGAAACGAACTTGCCGAATCTAATGTGCGCCTCGATGAACACGGTGGGTTTGATCTTGCTATTGAGTTGCCGCAAGGGGCAAATCTCGGGCACGCCGGAATTGAGTTCTCGGGGCTTCGGAACAGTTTCCATTACCATCCGTTTCAAATTCAGGAGTTTCGCCGCCCTGAATTTGAAGTTTCTACTCGCTTCGATCGGGCTGGGCCATTCTTGGTGAATGAACCCACCACAGCGGTGGTGGATGCGCGCTATTTTTCGAGTGGCCCCTTACCGAATGCCCCAGTTACTTGGTCGGTTGATACTCAGCGTGGCGAGTACTCACCACCCAACTGGGGTGCGTTCACTTTCGGTGTTTGGCAACCTTGGTGGGTCCGCACGGCCAGCTACTACGTCACCTTTAGCGACTATGACACGTTCGGGGACTATGGCGGGTATGGAAGTTATCTAGGGTCTGAGGCTGACGAGGCACCCGCAACTTTTCTTGGTCGCACCGATGCGAGCGGAAGCCATTATCTGCGCATGGACTTTGCAGGCGATGGCGATCAGTTACCAACGATGGTTACGGCACAAGCCGAAGTGCTTGATTTGAACCGTCAACAATGGGCCGCTTCAAGCGGTGTGCTAGTTCACGCGGCCGAGGTTTATGTGGGAATTCGTTCACCCCGGTCGTTTGTAAGGTCGGGGGTGGGCTTTGAGGTTGAAGCGATAGTTACTGACATAGATGGTAACCCGCTTGCTGGCCGGCCTTTTGAGATTGTGGCTTCGCGCTTGATCAGTGACTTTGTTGATGGTGAGTGGTTGGAGATTGCCGTGGAACCTGAAAGCTGCGAGGTGATTTCAAGTACCACTCCCGTTGAGTGTAAGTTTGCTGGCGCGATCGGCGGACGTTATCGGATTGACGCGAAGGTGACGGACGATGAGGGGCGTAGCAACCGCAGCGAACTGTCGCTTTGGGTAGCAGGTGCCACAAACGCATCACCAAACAGCGTTGTTGAACTTGAGACGGTGCAGCTAGTTGCAGATGCCGAAAGTTACGCCGTTGGAGACACAGCCGAAATATTAGTGTTGTCACCGTTCGAGTCGGCTAGCGGCCTCATGGTGGTGACCGGCAATGGTTCTATCGAGTCTCGAACGTTTGAAGTTAGTGATTACTCGACGGTACTTGAAGTGCCGATCAACGACGACAACGTTCCCGAGTTAACCGTCAATATCGAACTTGTTGGTAGCGCGGTACGCGCCGGCGATAACGGTGAGGTGCCTACAGACAGCCGTGAACGCCCAGCTTTCGCCACTGGACAAGTTCGCTTGCGGGTGCCACCGCTGCAACGCGCATTAAATGTTCTAGCGACACCTGAGTCCGCCGTGCTGGAACCCGGTTCACGAACCCAAGTGACACTTGAGGTAACGGATTCGCAGGGTAGTGTGGTTGAAGGCGCTAATGTGCTTTTGGTGGTGGTTGATGAAGCGGTGTTGGCCGTCTCCGGTTACGAACTGCTTGACCCGTTGGAGGTATTTTACGAACCTAGGTTTGTCAGCCTGCGATTGAGCAGAAGCCGAGACTCGATTGCGCTCGCAAGTTCCAGTACACGAGGTCGAAGATTATCGGCGCCCACATCTGGCGACATGGAAAGCGACGCGAGCTTTCCCGATAGCTTACCCGCCACTAGCTTCGCGCTAACTAGCAGCGATGCTGAAACCGCGCCGATAAGTGCTCAAGACGTACCTATAGATGTGCGAGAAAATCTTGATGCTCTAGCCGTGTTTGATCCAGACGTTACTACCAATGCCAATGGCGTGGCCACGGTTGCATTCAATCTGCCTGACAGTTTGACGCGTTATCGAGTTATGGCAATTGCCGTTGATGGCCCAGACCGTTTTGGGTCGACGGATTCTACGATTACAGCTCGTCTGCCATTGCAGGTGCGGCCTTCGGCACCGAGATTCTTGAACTTTGGGGATCGCTTTGAGTTGCCGGTGATCGTGCAGAACACCACCGCAACTGATGCGCAGATAGACGTGGTGGTGCAGGCTTCTAACCTGGTTCTTGAAGGTGCTGTTGGGCGGCGGGTGACGGTGCCTGCCAACGACCGTGTGGAGGTGCGGTTCCGAGCTGCGGCAAATCTCGCCGGCACCGCTCGGTTACGTGTGGCGGCGGTGTCGTCCAGCGGGGCCGATGCTCAAGAACTTTCAATACCGGTTTACACACCCGCTAGCAGTGAAGCATTCGCTACCTACGGGGTTTTGGATTCCGGGGTCGTGAGTTACGCGCTGGAGCAACCTCAAGATGTGTTGGTCAATGTGGGCGGCCTCGAAATCGATACTTCGTCGACTGCACTGCAAGCACTCACGGACGCGGTCTTGTACTTGACTCGTTATCGATATCCGTCTGCAACTGCCTACGCAAGCAGAATTCTGGCGATTGCCGCGTTGCGTGATGTTCTTGAAGCGTTCTCGGCTGAAGGTCTACCCACGCCAGAAAAGTTAGATTCCTTGGTTCGGCTCGACATCAAGGCGCTAACTGCATTGCAGCACGAAGACGGCGCTTTTGGCCGTTGGAGTCTGCGTGTTCCCCCCGACCCGTATGTATCAGTTCAAGCGATGCACGCGCTGCTTCTCGCTAAAGACGCTGGGTATGAGGTGTCACAAACGGCGCTGGACGTGGGCAGCATGTTTCTGAGAAATGTTGGCGACAACACACCTGCAAGTTACAGCCAAGCGAACAAGAATACTTTAGAAGCGTACGCGCTGGCTGTGCGCGCGCTTGGAGGCGACAAAGACCCGAGAGGTGCCGCGGAACTTTGGCATAGCCGTGGCAGCGAACTCGGGTTAGATGCATTGGCGTGGATTTGGCCGGTCGTTGAAGACCCAACCATCGCAGAAGAGATTGAAAGGATTTTCGCTAACCGTGTGACCGAAACTGCGAATGCAGCCACTTTCGTTACCGACTACGATGAAGATGCCTACCTAATTTTGGCTTCCGACCGCCGCACGGATGCGCTGGTGCTAGATGCGTTAATTTCTGTGCGTCCCGACTCAGACCTGATTCCTAAGTTGGTTAACGGCTTGTTGGCGAGCCGGATCAAAGGACGTTGGAATAATGTGCAGGAAAACTCCTTTGTTTCCCTAGCGCTGCACAAGTACTTTAGAGCTTTCGAAGACACCGTCCCAGACTTTGTTGCTCGTGTCTGGCTTGGCGGCCAATACCTGGCGGAGCATGATTTCTCGGGGCGTAGCACCGATCGTGCTGCCACACTAGTTCCGATGAACGAAGTTGTCGCTTTGGTGACACCCGAAAGCAACTCAACCCTAGTGGTGCAAAATGACGGAGTGGGTCGCCTCTATTATCGTTTGGGGCTTCAATATGTGCCTGCCAATTTAACTCAAGACCCACTCGATCGCGGGTTTGTGGTGCAACGCAGTTACGAAGCTGTAGATGACCCACAAGATGTCTGGTTAGATACAGATGGCACGGTTCATGTTGCGTTAGGCGCGCAAGTGCGGGTGAATGTGACCATGGTCAACGACAGTAGACGCACCAACATGGCCTTAGTCGACCCGTTGGCGGCTGGTTTTGAAACCGTCAACTCAAGTTTGGCCGTGACTGCAGCGCCGAGTTCGCCATCGGACTCCGACACGGATTCAGCTTTTGGTTGGTGGTGGAATCGGTGGTTTGAACACGAAAACCTTCGAGATGATCGCAGTGAAGCGTTCGCTTCTTACTTACCAGCCGGCACCTACGAATACAGTTATGTGGTGCGAGCAACAGCACCAGGTGTTTTTGTGGTACCCCCGGCGAAAGCCGAAGAAATATACGCTCCAGAGGTTTTCGGTCGCTCAAGGTCACATATGGTTGTGGTTGAGGAAACAGCGGATGTCTCGTGAGTTGATCTCGGGAGCAACAAAGAGCCGCTAGATTCAGCTTGTGGATTATCAACGCAGCTTCCCTCGGCGGCATACTCGCCAAATTATGGTCGGTGATGTTGCCGTGGGCGGGGGAGCGCCGTTGACAGTGCAGTCGATGACGGTGACCAAAACTGCAGACCATGAAGCAACACTGCGCCAGATCTATGCGTTAGCAGCTGCTGGAGCCGATATTGTTCGCTGCACTTGCAACGAAAGTGCCGCCGCGGTGGGCCTAGCGCGGATCGTCCCACGTTCACCGGTGCCGATCGTGGCCGACATCCATCATCAGTATCTGCGTGCCTTGGAAGCTCTTGAAGCTGGCGTGCATTGTTTGCGGCTCAATCCCGGCAACATCAGAAACCCAAAACACATTAAGGCCGTGGCGCGAGAAGCATTGGACCGCCAGGTACCTATCCGCATCGGGGTTAACGGCGGTTCTTTGCACCCAGATTTGTACGCCAAATATGGGGGGAAGGTAACGCCTGAAGCGATGGTCGAGTCCGCCCAACAAGAAATAGCCTATTTTGAAGAAGTCGGGTTTGACCTAATCAAGATTTCGGTGAAAGCATCTAGCGTTCCCTTGATGATCGAGGCTTATCGGCAGTTAGCTGAAGTCACCGACTATCCGCTTCATCTAGGCGTTACTGAAGCTGGCCCACCGCCGATTGGCACACTGAAATCTACCGCCGGTATGGCCACGTTATTGGCGGAAGGTATTGGCGACACGATCCGTTATTCGCTAACGGCCGACCCGGTGGAGGAAGCCAGAGCAGGTCGTCAACTGCTCGAGGTTATGGGGTTGCGCCAACGAAAAAATGTTGATCTGATTGCTTGCCCTAGTTGTGGCCGCGCGGAGGTGGATGTGTTTCGTATTGCCCAAGACGCAATGCAGGCTTTCGGTGAACGAGAGTTGCCTCTCCAAGTTGCTGTGATGGGTTGTGTGGTGAACGGCCCCGGTGAAGCTAGAGACGCAGACCTAGGCATAGCTGCCGGCAACAAGCGTGGCCATTTGTTTGTCAAGGGCGAGAACGTGATGGTTGTGCCCGAGGCTGAGATGGTTGACACGCTCATTGAATGGGCTGATTTTATCCACACGCACGGAACGCAAGCGGCGCTCGCTCGGGCATCCTCAACCCGGCAAGCCGCGCGCCGAGCAGCCGCCCAAGATCGTGAGCTTAATCTCGCCCAGCGCGGCCTTGATGCCAACAATGCCAGCGTGGCTATTTCCAATATCCGTGGGATCAACCGCGACGCAAAATAGCCGAGTAACGATAAACTTTTGACCACGTTTGATGTCCCGTTTCGAGACCTCCCGTGTGGATGAGGCGTGGCCTTAGGGCCACGTTTTTCTTTTCTGGGCATTCAACTAGTCAGGCAACAACTACTTTAAAGCCGCGCAACAGCTAGGAGGGTCCAACAAATGGCGATTACCGAGAAGGTGCGCGAACTGCTCGTTGCGGTCCTTGAAACTGAGGACGCGTTTATCTACGATGTAGAGGACAACGGCGGTGTTGTGCGTGTACTCCTAGACGCAGAAGGTGGCATTGGTATTGATGATCTACAACGCATTAGTCGCCAACTGAGCCGTCGCCTCGACGCGCAAGACCCGATTCCACGGCGTTACACACTTGAAGTTTCGAGCCCTGGTCTGGAGCGTCCGTTACGCAGCTTTGAGCATTTCCGTGCGGCTCTCGGTGAACAAATCAAGCTCAAGACGCTGCCCACAAACCAAGCAGAGGGAGCGCGGCGCCTGCAAGGCGAACTGCGGGCCGCTGATGAAAGTGGATTTGAGATCCAAACAGACGCTGGCTGCCGCCGTTTGCATTACCACGAAGTATCCAAAGTCCGCACCGTGTTTGAATGGGGGCCAACCACGCGCCCAACCAATCAACGGCTGAAAAACCAATCAGGTGCTCGGGTAAGAGAACTCGACACCACGAACATGAGGGAGGCTCCGACATTATGAACTCCGATATGATGGAAGCTCTGCAAGCGCTTGCAGCTGAGCGCGGAATTACTGTTGATGCGTTGTTTTCGGCGTTGGCTGATGCACTTGAATCCGCCTACAAGCGGCTGCCTGGTGCCCATGAGTATGCCTGGGTGACTATCGACCCGGAAACCATGGTCTTTCGTGTCTTTGCTCAAGACTTAGATGAGCAAGGCGAACCAGTTGGCGAAGAAATTGATGTAACCCCCAACAACTTTGGTCGCATCGCTGCACAAACCGCCCGCCAAGTTATTTCTCAACGCATTCGCGAAGCTGAACGAGAATTGAAATACGAGGAGTATGCGGGTCGTGAGGGAGACATCGTTACCGGGATGATTCAACAAACAGATGCCCGCTACACCTTGCTGGATCTGGGCCGGGTTGAAGCACTGTTGCCTCAAGCTGAACAGGTGCCCTACGAGCGCCCCGATTCCAACACCCGCGTAAAGGCCTACATTGTTGAGGTTCGCAACACTGCTAAGGGTCCGCAAATTGTGGTTAGCCGCACCCACCCGGGCCTTATCAAGCGTTTGTTTGAACTTGAGGTGCCTGAGATCGCCGATGGCGTGGTGGAGATTAAGGCGTGTGCGCGTGAACCGGGCCACCGCACCAAGATTGCGGTGTACTCAAACGACAATAACGTCGACCCCGTAGGAGCTTGCGTTGGTGCACGCGGAGCTCGGGTGCGCCAAGTTGTGAATGAACTGCGTGGCGAGAAGATAGACATTGTGCCTTATTCTGAAGATCTGGCCGAATACGTTCTGAAAGCTTTGGCACCGGCGAAAGTAAAAGAGGTGAGACCCAACGAAGAGAGCGGTGATTGCGAGGTGGTTGTCCCCGATTACCAACTTTCGCTTGCTATCGGCAAGGAAGGCCAAAATGCTCGTTTGGCATCGCGTTTAACTGGTTGGGGGATCAACATCAAGTCGGAGACGCAGTTAGCTGAGGAGGATACTTACGGTGAAGTTGAGTGGGCCGAAGGAGAATGGGTCATTCATCCAGAGACCGGCGAACAGGTTTGGCAACCCGCCGACGGCGGAGAAACAGTGTCGGCGGAAGCTTGGGCAGAGGCCGCAGCAGCAGCCTCTGACACAGATTCGCCTACCCCAACCGAGGCCACTGAAGTTGAAGCTACAGAAAACTGATCGGCGCAGCCACGCTCCAAACGAACGCGAACCCCAAACCTATCGCTAGGCTCAAGGCGTTGCGCTTTGATTGACGGTTCGCGTGCTCTCACGAGAACCGCTAGCAACGCGATCACAGGTCTAACGCGCCACCTAACCTAACCACACCACCAAGGATTCTCGCTAAATCGTGCCATCAAAGATTCGGATCTACGAACTCGCAAAGGAGTTGGGGCTCTCCAATAAGGAGACACTCGCCCTGACTGAGGCTTTGCAGATAGGCGACGTAAAAAGCCATTCGTCAAGCATCGCCGATGCCCAAGCAGACCGGGTGCGTCGCAAAGCAAAACGAGATGGCATGATCCGCGACCCGCGGCCACGAGAACCAGAAATCTCCGAGGCAAAAACACCTAGCGAGAATCACGCCGCTGCGGTCTCCTCGGCCACCCCCGCTAGCGTCGCCACTACTAGCACCGTACCGAACCAAGCTAGCAGCACTAAACAAGACGCGCCTGACGCTAACCTCCCCATTCCTGCTAAGCCGGCTAGTGAAACCGCTTTGAAGCCCGCGCCGCCGCAAACACCAGACCCTGAACCTCAAGCATCGGGCCTAACCGCAAACACAGAACCGTTTGAAGGTAGACCCAGAGAGGACCACAAGCGCGTGATTTCTTCAAGTGGCAGCGCCGCGCCGACGAAGCGAGACGATGCTTCGTCGCATTCGCCACAAGCGACTACTCCAGTAACGAAGAAGGTCGTAAAAAAAGTTATCAAGAAGTTGCTAAGTGATCCGAAACGCCAGGCCAAAGATGGCCCACCGGCATCGCAGACTGGTAAACCCATACCCCCACCACCGCGTTCGGTAAGTGGGCGCTCCATTCCTCCTCCTCCGAGTGGACGTGCCCAAACCTCGACGGGTGGTCGTCAGGGTGCGAACAAACCACCGTCGGGCAGAGGCCCAGCAGGTCGAGCCCCAGCCAGTAGAGGTCCAGGCGGTAGGGGCCCGGCGGGTAGAGGCCCAGCCGGTAGGGGCCCAGCCGGTAAAGCCCCAGCCGGTAGGGGCCCGGCGGGTCGAGCCCCAGCGGGTAGAGGCCCAGCGGGTAGAGGCCCGGCGAGTAGAGGCCCAGCAGGCAAACCATCCACGACCAGACCAGGGAGTGGCACGCCGTCTGCCGGCAGGCACACCACCACGCGCAGCCCGAGTGGTGCCCCAACGTCTAGTCGTGGTCCGCGACCTAGCGGCACGCCGAGCGGAGGAAGCCTTGGTGGTGGACGTGGCGCGACAGCATCTGCTGGGAGTGGCGCAGCAGGTCCCAATACTCGTGGTGCCCCTAGTGGCCGTGGTGGGCCGAATCAAGGCCGCCGTCCGCCGCGCCGAAAAAGTCGGCGGCGCCGCAATCGTGAAGAGCTCCAACCGATGGACGTGCCGGATTACACGCCCGTGGATGCTCCCGTGCCTCAAGGTGAGGTGGTAATTGAGCGTGCTTGCACGGCGCAAGATTTAGGCCCAAAACTTAACCGAACGGCTGCCGATGTGGTGCATTTTCTGCTTCAAGCGGGAGAGATGTTAACCGCTACGCATTCCTTGTCTGACGACATGATTGAGTTGTTTGCAGAAGACATCGGAGCCAACATCCGCCTTGTCGATCCGGGCGAAGAGCAAGAAGTTGAACTGCAGAAGTTGCTTGAGATGGATGCCAACGAAACTCCTGATGGGCCGCTGCGCCCACCGGTGGTGACTGTGATGGGGCATGTGGATCACGGAAAAACCTTGTTGCTTGATCGCATTCGTAATGCCAACGTGGTTGAGGGTGAAGCTGGGGGGATCACTCAACATATTGGTGCTTACCAAGTTGAACACAACAATAAACGCTTGACATTTCTTGATACGCCGGGGCATGAGGCGTTTACGGCGATGCGTGCGCGAGGCGCGAGGGCAACTGACATTGTGATTTTGATGGTGGCTGCTGATGATGGGGTAATGCCTCAAACCATTGAGGCGATTAACCACGCTAAAGCGGCGGAAGTGCCGATTTTGGTGGCGGTCAACAAGATTGATCGAGACAACGCCGATCCACAAAAGGCGATTGCTGGTGTGGCTGAGCATGGGCTCGTGCCTGAGGCTTGGGGCGGAGACACGATTTTTCAGGAGGTTTCTGCGCTCAAGAATCTGGGCATTGAGGAGTTGCTTGACCATTTGTTGTTGTTGGCTGAGGTTGAGGATTTGCGCAGTGATCCGCAAGGCCGTGCGACTGGTGTGGTGCTTGAATCCAACCTCAATATTGGTCGTGGGCCGGTCGCTACGGTGTTAGTGCAGCGGGGCACTTTGCGGGTTGGTGATCCGTTAGTTGCTGGCGCTTCGTGGGGGCGGGTGCGGGCGCTGCTAGATGATCACGGAGAGAATGTTTCGGAGGCGGGGCCTTCCACGCCAGTGCAGGTGTTGGGGCTTTCAGATGTGGCTGATGCAGGCGATGTGTTTGTGGTTGCGGCTAGTGAGAAGTTGGCTAACCGTGTGGCTAGCAAGCGTGAGCATTGGCAGCGTCAATCAAGCCTCGGGCGTGAAGCTCATGCGCTTTCTGGTGGCGCTCGCTTGGAAGATATTTTTAGTCAGATTCAGCGTGGCGAGGCGGCGACGCTCAACATGGTCGTGAAGGCCGATGTCAACGGTTCGCTTGAGGCGGTTACCGAATCGTTGCGCAAACTGGAGCGCAATGAGGTAAAGATTCGGTTTGTGCATCGCGGGGTGGGTGGGATTACTGAGAACGATGTTGCGCTAGCTGCGGCTTCAAACGCCACCATCTTGGGATTCAATGTTCGTCCCGATCGCAAGGCTCGTGAGTTGGCGGAGACGGAAAAGGTTGAGGTTCGTTCTTACGAGATCATTTACAAGTTGTTGGAAGATATTGAAGCGGCGATGCTGGGTATGCTGACCCCTGAGTTTGATGAGGTTGTCACGGGTGAAGCTGAGGTGCGAGAGGTCTTTAGGGTGCCTCGGGTCGGTTCGGTGGCTGGATGTTTTGTGCTAAATGGGGTGATAAAGCGCGGTTCGGGGGTTCGTTTTCTGCGCCAAGGCACGATCATTTGGAAGGGCGAGATCAGTTCGTTGAAGCGTTTTGCTGAGGATGCTCGTGAAGTGGCGGCGGGTTTTGAGTGCGGTATTGGATTGTCGAACTTTCAAGACCTTAAACAGGGTGATGTTATTGAAACGTTTGAGAACCGCCTTGTTGAGCGTTCCTTAGACAACTAGCGCGATGAGTAAGCGGGTGGCCCGGGTTGGTGAGATGATTCGCCGAATCGTGGCATCTGAACTTGAGCAGTTAGATGACGACCGTTTGTTGATGGTGTCAATAACCGAAGTTGATGTTGATCGGGCTTTGTATCGTGCTGTTGTTTGGTTTACTACCCTTGATGGGGATGCTGAAGCGGAGGCAGCTGAGGCGTTGTTGGAGCACAGTGGTGTCTTGCGCAAGGCGGTTAGTTCGCGCACGCGTATGCGCCATACGCCACTGCTTGAGTTTCGGCCAGATTTGACTTTGCGTTCAGCACAACGTATTGAAGAAATCTTGCGTGAAGATCGTCGACGTCATGGCGACTAGCGCGGGACCGCGCCGAGATGATGGTCCCCACGGTGTGTTGGTTGTTGATAAACAGGCTGGTTGGACAAGTCATGATGTGGTGGCGAAGTGTCGTGGCATTTTCGGCACGCGCAAGATAGGGCATGCGGGGACTCTTGACCCCTCAGCTACGGGAGTCTTGGTGCTTGGGGTGGGTAGAGCTACACGCTTGTTGCGTTTCGTGACGGAGTTGCCGAAGTCTTATCTAGGTGAGATCGTTTTTGGGGCGGAGACTTCAACTCTTGATGCTGATGGTGAGATTTGCGCTAGGCATGATATGTCGGGTTTGCAGGCCTCGGCTGTCTTGGCCGCAGCGCGCCAGTTCGTCGGGTCGATCAAGCAAGTTCCACCTATGGTTTCTGCGGTCAAGGTTGACGGAAAACGACTCTATGCACTGGCCCGTGAAGGCAAGGTAGTTGAGCGCCGCGCCCGAGCGGTTTTCGTTTATCGTTTCGCGCTTGAACCGTTGGCAGCCGAATCGGGTGTATGGCGTTGTGAAGTTGATTGTTCGTCGGGTACCTACATTAGATCGCTTGCTGCCGACCTTGGTGCTGCGTTGGGGGGTGGCGCATACTTACGTGCGCTGCGGCGTGTTGCGGTTGGTGATTTTACTGTTGAGCAGGCGCAAAGCGTGGAGAACGCATTGTTGCTACCGGTTTCGGCAGCGGTTGCACATCTCGACTACCGTATTGTCAGTGATGAGGTAGCTGTGCGTGTGGGTCATGGCCAAGTGTTTGATGACGATGTGTTTGGTGACCCGGTTGCTGGGCTTTGCGCGGTCAAGCGAACCGATGGCTCACTTCTCGCGGTTTATGCACCAAACAGGAATCAACTCAAACCTTTGGTTGTGCTCTAACTGCAAGGAACTGAGAACGGATGTTTGATAACTCCTGTAGCGTTAACGCTTGGTGATTGACAAATGAAAATCCTGCGAGACCAAAAAGACCGATTGCCCAACGGTGTTGCTGTAGCCGCCACGATCGGCGTTTTTGACGGTGTACACATCGGGCATCAAGAAGTTTTTCGGGTGGTGCATTTAGCGGCAGAACGGTTTGCTGTGGCTTCTGCTGTGGTCACCTTCGATAAACATCCCGCGCATGTTGTGCGGCCCCAAAACGCTCCTCGCTTGCTGACCACACTTGAACAAAAGCTGGAACTGATTGAAGATCAAGGAATTGAATACGTCTATCTAGTCCATTTTGACGAACCGCGAGCGCGAACTCACCCTCGAGAATTTGTGGAACAAGTATTTGTTGAGGCGTTGCACGCCAAAGCGATTGTGGTGGGTGAAGATTTTCATTTTGGCCAAGGACGTAGTGGCAACGTTGAAGCCCTTCGCCAGATTGGTGAGGCCCAGAATCTTGAAGTGTGCGCTTTGGAGTTGATCCAGCACAGCGACCAAGCCCGTGAACCAGTGTCGTCCACGAAGATCAGGCGAGCTTTGGCAGGCGGCGATGTGGCGCGCGCAGCGAAGATGTTGGGCCGTCCATATGAGGTGCGCGGCACCATTCAAAAAGGTGACCAAAGGGGCCAACTCATTGGTTTCCCTACCGCCAATATTCCGGTCAATAAGAAAATGGCTTGGCCAGCCGATGCGGTATACGCGGGATGGTGCGTCCTGCCGGACGGTTCCAGGTATCCAACCGCAATCAACATTGGTCGCCGCCCGACATTTTATGAATACGCTGAACAGTCTTTGCTAGAGGCGCACCTGATCGATTTTGACGGAGACCTGTATGGAACACAAGTAGCGGTTTCGTTTGTGTCGTTTTTGCGCAGCGAACGCAAGTTTGCCGGCATTGACCAGTTGGCCACACAGCTAAAAACCGACGTTGATGATGCCCGCAAATTGTTGTCACAGTGATGCCAGCAAACGCTATTGAACCTTTTGCGTCTGCGCGGGTGCCTACCGAATACGGCAATTTTGTTGCCCATGCCTACCGTTGCGCCCCCAGCAATGGTCACCCAATCGAAGAACATGTTGCTTATGTGATGGGTGACGTTGCGGTTGGGGCGCCACCATTGGTGCGTTTACACAGCGAATGTTTGACTGGTGATATTTTTTCGTCGCTGCGCTGCGATTGTGGTCAACAGTTGCGAGCCGCGCTCACAACGATCACCACCGAAGCTAGGGGCGTGCTCATTTATCTTCGCGGGCATGAGGGGCGTGGCATCGGTATCGGCCATAAGTTGCGTGCGTATGCACTGCAGGATGCTGGTTTGGACACTGTTGAAGCCAACGAAGCTCAAGGGTTGCCGGTGGATGCGCGTAGCTACGGAGTGGCGGCGCGCATTTTGACTGGTTTAGGGGTCGCAACCATTCGATTGATGACCAACAACCCGCACAAGCTTCAAGAGTTAGAGAACAACAACATCAAGGTCATCGAAAGGGTGCCGATTGAGATCGCTTCCAACCCCGAAAACGCGCTCTATCTGGCAACGAAACGAGACAGACTAGGTCACTCGTTTTTCAGCGGCAACTAAACTCAAAATCACTTTGTTGCACTCGGGCGCGCAAAGCCGCGTTGATGCGTTGGCGTTCCAAATGTTGAGATATCTGTGTTTCACCTTGTGGAACTGGGTGCGTTGCTAAGAAGTTGGCAACGGCAGTTACTTGTTTGGGGTGGTCAAGCCAGACGATGCCTTCAAGCATGCGTGCTACTGAATTGCTTGGAAAACGAGCAGTCAATGAATCCCAATTTGCAACCACAAATTCCCATACTTGGCCACCGACACTTTGGTTCGCAAGCGCGCGCCGAATCAAGTATGGCCCGTCTTGAGTCCGAACCTCACCAGAATGGATCGCCCCAAGTAGTTCATCAATCAAATCGAGATGGCGAAAATCGGTAAGTGCTCTGAGGTGCCGTTGTTCTGTTTGAGGGTCTGTCGCCAACTTAGCAAGGTTGCGAATTTCGGTGAACTCAGACCTCGCGCCGTGGTGTGCAATCACCGTGAGCGCGGCTGCCGCCAAAGTCGTATCGTGGTGATGACGCAACTGGGCAGTTTCGCGAATGACCTCTGTATCCTTAGCCACAGTTCCAAGTAAGACAATAAGCGTGGCGCGCATTTCTTTTACCCGGTCAGTCTCGTGAAGTTGAGGACGCAGACCGATTTGGGTTAAGGCGCGCTGCGCTAGGGCCGCAACCTCGGCGGCAAAAGCAGTTGAGTGAGCGGTACGCTCATCAACAAAGCGGCTGAGGTGCGTCAGCGATGCTGCCAGTGCTTGCCAGACGATGGGGTCGCATTCATGCGCGAAACTAAAGGCCAGGCCCAAAAACGCTGCCACACTCATTTCTTGGGCGACGGTCAAGGCCCAGGCATCATCGATCACGCTGTGGCGTTCACTTGGCGTGAGTTCGCCGGCAACTGCAGCGGCGATAGTTGTGGCACTGGGTCGGGTCCGAAAGAACCCGGAACCATCGGCATTGACTGTCACAAGGTTGTCGAGGGAGGTATTGCTGAGGGTAGTCTGAGGCGTATCGAGCAGTAGAGTTTGCAGTCGCTCGGCATTACCTTGGCGTGTGCGAATCCGTAAAGGTATTGCCCAATTTCTCGAGTCCGAATTGGCGGGGTCTAAAGTGAAATGCCGTTGTGAAATTGTGATCCCGTTTGCTGTGTTACGCAGTTCAATGAGAGGGTAGCCACCTTGATAAATCCATTCGTCCAGCATCCGCCGGACCGATTTGCCGCTACTAGCTTCGAGACAATCCCAGAGATCGGAGGTGTTGGTATTGGCGTATTGGTGGGTTAGCAAATAATGGCGTACACCGTCACGAAAACGCATCGCTCCAAGATGCTGCTCAAGCATCCGCAACACTGCCGCGCCCTTTTCGTAAGTGATCACATCAAACATCTGTTCCGCTTCGTCAGGCGTAGCTACAGCAAACTCAATCGGTCTTGTGGATCTCAGTGAATCAGTGGCAAAAGCTGCGGCGCGCCCCCGACAAAACGTGTTCCACGATTGCCAATCAGGGCGGAAAGCATCGCTGCAAGATATCTCCATAAAGGTAGCGAAAGCCTCGTTCAACCAGATACCTTCCCACCATTTCATTGTTACCAAGTTGCCAAACCACATGTGGGCAATTTCATGGCAAATTACCGCAGTTGCATTCTGTAACTCGGTTTGGGTCGCTTTTTCAGGATCAATCAGCAACAATACTTCGCGGAAGGTTACACAACCCAAGTTCTCCATAGCCCCGAAAGCGAAATCGGGAATAGCCACGAGGTCGAGTTTGTCTGATGGGTAAGCAATCGCGTAATAGTCTGAAAACCAGCGCAGCGCATGGCGTGCCACATCCAAAGCGAAAGCCACTAAATGGCCGCGCCCCGGCCGATGCACCAAGCGAACCGGCACCCCATCTACGTCTATTGGGGAACTCACCTGCAACGGCCCAACCACAAACGCCACTAGATAGGTAGACATCGGCATCGTTTCAGCGAAACGCACTTGACGTTTCGGCCCGATTACCTTTTCGCTAATGATCGAGGTGTTGGAGATCGCGAGGTGTTCTTGGTCGACTAGTAATGTGGTGGAGAACCTGGCCTTGAATGCTGGCTCATCCCAACAAGGAAAAGCGCGGCGCGCATCAGTGGATTGAAACTGTGTAGTTGCAATGGTTTGTGCAACGCCACTTTCGTCGGTAAAAGTGGAACGGTAAAACCCTCGCAATTGGTCATTGAGAATACCTCTATAAGCCATTTCAATCTGTGCATGACCTGAAGGGATGGCGCTAGCAGGTTGCAGGTGCAAGCGCTCGGTCGTTGCGTCAAGGTAATGTTCGCAACAAATTCGGCTCTGGTCGTCGAACACAATCGCAGCCGAAACGATCTCCAACTCGGCTGCGTTGCAAATAATCTCCTTAGTTGCTGCCAAGATCTCCACATCAATCAACACTGAACCGACAAACTCGGCAGCGCTTAAGTCGGGCGTTAACTCTAGTTGATAGCGGTTGGGCACTACATGAGTTGGAAGTCTGTGATCGTCTTGGGTCATTGCTTCCTTTGTAGCGGTAAACTTCGCGCAGTGTTGATGGAACCAAGCCTTGACGTAGTTGGTGTAGGCAATTCCATAGTTGACGTAATCGCCATGGTAGATGAAGATTTTGTCAAGCAACACCAACTGGCTAAAGGTTCCATGACGCTAATCAGTCAAGAACGAGCCACAGCATTGTATGCGAAGATGCCCCCGGCATTGGAGATTTCTGGTGGTTCGGCTGCCAACACAGTGGCTGGTGTGGCGAGCTTTGGGGGTACTGCGGCTTATCTCGGCAAAGTTCGCAATGACCAACTCGGCGAAGTTTACGTGCATGACCTGAGAACTGCGGGTGTGGGATTTGATGTGCCCCCGGCAGCACAAGGGCCACCAACTGGGCGCAGCCTCATTCAGGTCACACCCGATGCTGAACGCACCATGAACACGTTTCTGGGGATGAGCATGCATCTTGCGCCCGCCGATATTGATGCCGATTTGGTAGCGAGCGCGGCGATCACCTATTGCGAAGGTTACCTATGGGACATTGCACTAGCTAAAGCCGCGATCCGCTATGCCATGCAAGTCGCAGCTGATGCCGGTCGCATGGTCTCGCTAACCTTATCTGATGCGTATTGCGTGGATCGGCACCGCCATGAATGGCTCGAGTTGATTAGCGACAAAGTAGATCTCTTATTCGCCAACGAGACAGAGATTTGTGCATTGTTTGAAACCGAAGACTTCGACGCGGCAGTTCAACAAGGCTCTGCAATCACCAAGATTCTGGCGTTGACTCGCTCTGCGCATGGTTCGGTGGTGGTCTCTGGCGCAGACCGGGTTGAGGTGCCGGCGGTTCCTGTCGCTCAATTGGTTGATGCCACCGGTGCCGGTGACCTCTACGCTGCGGGGTTTTTGTTTGGCTTGGCCAACGGTGCTGACCTGCGTCGTTGCGCGCAACTCGGCAGCATCGCCGCGGCGGAGATCATTTCTCATGTTGGAGCACGGCCGCAAACACGCCTTAGTTCCCTGCTTGACCGTACCGCGGCTAAGTCAATTGGGTAGTGCCTCGGCGGGTCCGCTGGTCAGCGGAGTCCCATGTCGCCCAAACGGACTAAGGTAGACGAAATCCAACCGCCCAGTGCATTGAAATGGTCATCCAACATGGAACCATCAGCTAGGCGTGGTTCATCAAGTTCGTAGGTGCCTTCATAAGAAACTTCAATGGCGTGAGTTACCTCGGCAATATCTCGCCCGTAACAAGATTCCACAGTCGGCCCGCTGCGAACCAACCTTTCGCCACCAATCGAAGGGCTTTTCAGTGGCAAATTGTCTAACACCAAAATAGGGTCTGGCACACGACTGAGGCGTTGGATGCGCAACACAATCTCAATCTCAATGCGTGGCGGTTCGCTCAGTTCCTCTTCCACATACCAACTGCGGTAGGCAGTTTGAGACCAGGTAGGCCAACTGCAACTCACGTCTGCTTGCACTCGCGGTGGAAGCCCTTCGCCGGGCAACCCATAAGAGGTTTGCCAATTGAGATCACCCAACAACACGTCAACCAAAAAACGTTCTTCGAAGGCTTGGCGTTCTAGGCGAGCCGTTTCAAAACCGTCTCGCAACGCACCAATCGCATCGGTAAACACATGATCAAGCATTGTTGAAAGGTTAGTCGCTTTCAGCGGTAGAGTTAACCGGGTAATACTTTTGCTACTTCTAGCCAGTTGCCGCCACCATATAGTAGAGCTGCAAGTTTTTGGACCTCGGCGGCAACTGCGTTAGACAAGAGTTCCAAACGATTGTCTGTGGTCAGGCGGTTTTCGTTCGGGTAACGGATGGCATCCAGATCTTCGTTTGCGAGCACAATGTTATTGTAAAAGTTCCAGTCGCTGCGGATGACGTTGTGTGCTTGTGCGAACTGATTGGTGGTCGGGCCCCGCGTTGCTAACGTCTCAAGTTCTGTAGTCAACACGCTGCGGATTTCGTCTAGGCGCGTCGGGTCACCACTAATCGAAATGAAAGAGCGGATCGAAGGTCGAGGGTTGCGCTGAAATGTGATTGAAGCGGAGCCGCCATAGGATGCTCCAAGTTCCTCACGAATGCGTTCGGTAATACGGTTGTTGACGATCCCTTGCAACAGGTTTGCAGTCACGCGAGTTTGGGCATTGACTTCGGTTGGTTGAGCGTGAAACACGAACAAGCCACCGTCGGTAGTTCCGGCACTTAGTTCGACGCTCGCTGACTTTCTCCCGGTAGGCAGTTCAACACCCAAATCAACCCAAGAATCTTGTGGTTGTGCAGGGAGCGTCCCGAGATAGCGGGCTGCCAATTCAGCAACCTCGTTGCGGCTGATGTCACCCACAATCGAAACTGCCAAATCATCTACTTTTCCGAGACGCGCTTGATAAATCTCCAGCGAAGATTGTGCGGTTAGTGAATCAAGTTGGTCTTGGGTAGCGACTCTCTGGAACGCCGCGTCTCCGTCGTAAATTAGGTCGATTAGCGTCGCTAGAGCACGCCGGTCAACATGGGTCTGATGTTCCGCGAGGTTACGTTCGGCTTCGTCAATGGCCGTTCGAAAGGCAACTGATTCCACCCGGGGTTTGCTGATATACAGGTGTAGCAAAGCGAACAAATCTTCAGCATCGGCGCTGGCCGACTGTGCAGAGAAACCTTCTGAAGACAAATCGATGTGCGCCACGATGTGCAGATTTTTTGTTGATAGGAAACGATCCAACGTCAATGCATCGTGTGGACCCACCCCGCTGCCCAACACCGCAGCAACGGCTACAGCGGGAACAGCTTCGTTAGCGGCGATATGGTCTCTTGGGAATGTCGACCAACCACCAAAAGAAGCCGCGCGCAAAGAGACGGAATTTTCTGCTACATCTGTTTGGCGGTGGCTGACCGTCACTCCGTTGCCAAACGTCCAAATAGTTACCTCGCCGTTGTCTGAAGAACGCTCGCTGGTGCTAATCGGCTCAACGCCTGTTAAAGGTTGCATCAATTGATCGATTTGGCTGCTCGTTGTTGCACTAGGTGTGGCTTTGAGATCAGCGAGAGTTTCGAGGAGTTCAGTTGTGGTCGGCAACGTTGCTGCGTTTGCGCCCACGGCGATCACAATTGGTCCACTGATGCTCAGCAACCAACTCCAGTGGTTGGTTAGGTCTTGCGCGGTCAAGGACTCGATAAGTGTTCTTTGTCGAGCGATGCGGCTTTGGGTTTTGTCGAGATCGGCACCTTGGAGCCAGTATCTCGACAACAAGTCGGCATAGGTTGCGTCTTGGATGGTGTTGATCGTGGTGAGTTGTTGGTCGAAAATTGTTTGCATGGTTTGGCGCATGCGTAACATCTCTTCAGCGCTGAAGCCGTTTTCGGCAGCGGCGATCAGGTAAGCCATATAATCGTTGAGGCCCTTTGCTAGGTCGGTGGCTTTGAGGTTCGTGCCGAAGTAGCGCAACGCACGGTTCACTTCAAAATCAATCAAATATGGAGGTTCCTCAAGCACGAGTTCGCCTGTTTGGTATGCGTCATTGAGGCGGTTGTTCAACATGATGACGATGGCTTGTTCCATGAGACGCAACCGGGAACCGCCCAAACTGCTCTCATCTGAAGCCGGGATTGGGAAGTCAAGCGAAAGGTTGTCAAGGGAATTATCTGGGTGGGTGACAACGTGAGCTTGCGGTGTGGCGAGGATTTCGATTTCGATCTTTTCGCGTGCCGGTGGGTTAGCGGTACGTGGTTGGAGATCAGCGAAGTGCTTGATGACTAGCGCTTCAAGGTCGTCAAGCGCCATCTCGCCAACCGCCACAACGGCCATGTTGTCGGGGCGGTACCAATCGTTGTAGAAAGCACGTAAGTTGGTTGCCGTGGTGCGTTCGATTTTGTCGGCTTGGCCAGCGATCAGGTGGCCTTCATACGGCGTGTTAGCCACGTACACCTTATTGAATTCGTTGCTAATGATGCCGTCTACAGTTTCGAGACGTTGCCGCAACTCATCGCGTACCACACCGCGTTCGGCGAGCACAGCCGCTTCTTCGATGGTTGCTGCTGAAGCCCATTGAGCCAACACATCGAAAGCAGTTTCAACGGCAGTATCGGCCGATGTGTCGGCAGACAACAAATAGACAGTTTCGTCAAAACTGGTATAGGCGTTCACATCAGCGCCGAAAGCGATGCCGAGACTTTGCAGTTGTGCGGTCAATTCGTTGCCAGGATATTTTTCGGTTCCATTAAACAACATATGTTCCAAGAAATGCGCGCTGCCGTCACTGCCGTCAACCTGTTGCGCTGAACCAGCGTTAACCAACAAGCGGATCTCTAAGTTCGACCCCGGCGAATCATTTGAACGCAACAAATAGGTGAGACCATTTTCGAGGGTATCGATGCGGTATTGTGCATCAATTGGTATCGGTGTCGGGTCAATTGCAGGCGGGGTTGGCGCACTTCGGTCGCTTGCACTTGGATCGTTTGGTTCTGTCGCGCTGTTGTTTGGCGTGGATGTGGTAGTTGTTGTGGCTTCATTGGCAATTTGTTCACGGATGCGGTCGATGGTGCTGTTTTCGGCGCAGGCGAGGGTCAACAAAGCACAAATCGTCAAAAGTGCCGCACAGCGAAGTCGAAAAGGAAGTTTGAGGTTGAACACCGAGAATAATCTACTGTACTTAGCTCACAGTGACAGATTCGAGTGGAGCATAGTGGGGCTTAATAATCCGCTCGATGATCTCCAAGCGTTCATCAAAAGGCAAAAAGCTCGACTTCATGGCGTTTACTGTAAGCCAGCGAAGGCGTGCCCATCCATATCCGAAAGCTTCGGCCAAGGCGGCCAGCTCTGAACTCATCGACACCCCCGACATTAAGCGATTGTCGGTGTTGACGGTCACCCTAAAACCCAAGTTGATCAGCTGGTCAATAGGGTGCTCGGCGATGCTTGCGAACACTCCCGTGTTGACATTAGAGGTAGGGCAAATCTCCAGCGGTATTCGTCTGTCGCGAAGAAAATGGGCAAGTCGGCTTAGTTGTGGACTGCCGTCGGGGCGATAGACGATGTCTTCAACGATGCGAATACCGTGGCCCAAACGTTCCGAACCGCAGTACTGTACTGCTTTCCAGATTGAGCGAGGGCCGTACGCTTCGCCGGCGTGAACCGTGATGTGAAAATTTTCGCGTTGACAATATTGGAAAGCGCGGATGTGCTCGTCTGGTGGGTAGCCATCTTCAACTCCGGCAATGTCGAACGCCACCACACCTTGGTCTCGCCAACGCACCGCAGTTTGCGCTACCGCTAGCGAATTGGTGGCATCACGCATCGCTGAACAAATCGCTCGAATAGTGAGGTTGGTGTTTGCCGAGCCCGCCGCGAACCCAGCAAGCACCGCTTCGATTGTGTCGTCTAGGCGCAAACCTCGCTGACAATGAAGTTCGGGTGCGAAACGCACTTCGGCGTAGACAACGCCATCGGCAGCTAAGTCTTGCGCGCATTCGCGGGCCACGCGTTCAATGCTCGCAGAAGTTTGCATTACTGCCACGGTGTGCGCGAAGGTCTCAAGATAGAGCTTGAGGTCTTTGCGGTTTGCTCCTTGCGTCATCCATTCCACGAGAGTTTCGGGTTCGTTCTCGGGCAGGTCTTGGTAACCCAGTTCATCGGCTAGTTCAATAATCGTGGAGGGCCTGAGTCCGCCATCTAAATGATCGTGCAGCAAGACTTTGGGAGCGGCTTTTAGCTGCTCAAGCGTCACTTGGTGTTCTTGGCCGCTAGTTGCTTGGTGGCCTCCTTCGCTCGGCATTGCTGTTAACTTTTTCCCCGCCGGTATGGTTGCCCATCAGCGGCTGGCATTCGTAAACGCTGTGAGAAGAAGGTCAAGACCAACAGAACAATGAGTTGCGGCAAGATATTGATGAACCAATTCGGGACGGTATCGGAAACCCCGAACCAGACCAAAGCGAGTACCGCGATGAGGCCACCAAGAGCACCGTCAACCAACTTCGCACGGCGGAAATTGTTGACGGAAACTACGGCCAACACCAAAACTGCAACAAGTAAAAGGGCGTGAGTGTTGCTGCCATCAAGGTCACGCAAACCGAGCGCAAAGGGATAACCAAATAACATCGCGCCAGCCATAATCCCAGCAGGTCTCCAGTTGCCGATGATCAACGCGGCCAATCCAATAAATCCTCGTTGGTTGACAGAGCCTTCAAGATAAATGCCGTTGAGTTCTGGTGTAGCAATGAAAGCACCGGCAAATCCGGCGAGCACGCCACTCAAAATTACGCCAATGTATTTGTAGAGATAAACGTTGATCCCTTGCGACTCGCCGGCGGTTGGGTGCTCGCCGCAGATGCGCAAGCGTAAACCGAAACGGGTGCGCCACAAAACCCAAGCAGAGAACGGCACCAACAGAAAAGCGAGAATAGTGAAGAGGCTGAGATTGAACACTAGACCGTGTGCAAATCCCGACAAATCGGAGACATACCACCAGTCTTTGCTGGCAAGCCAACCGAGCACATCAGGGCTTTGCCAAGCGCCGATATCGCCACCAGCAAGGAACGGCAAACTGAACCTCCCGGCACCTTCAAGACGTGGTGACTGAGTTATTGACCCCCCCTCATGGCCAGAAAATATTTCCAGAGATAAAAATCGCGTGATTCCCGGTGCCGCGATCAGCACCGCAACCCCAGAAATAATGTGGTCAACTCCAAAACTAACCGTTGCGATCGCATGTGCCAAACCACCGAGAGCACCGCCAAGCAAACCAATCAATAACCCTACCCAAGGTCCGTAATTGATCGTCCCCCAAGCGCCAAACCACATCCCTAACAACATGATCCCGTCCAAACCGATATTCACGACACCAACGCGTTCCGCAAACATTCCCCCTAATCCAGCAAGCATCACCGGCACAGTCCAGCGCAACATCGCACCTGAGGTTTTGGCGGTGGTCAACTCGGCAGCACCGGTTAGGGACTGCACCAAGGCCAGCAGCAGGATCCCCAAAGCCGCGTAAATCATCCAACGGACAGGCGTGGAACAAGAGTGGATCTTGCGTATCAAACTCATGGTGTTGCTTCCGCCAAGCGGGCCGCGGTGCGTGCTGCTTCAGTGCGTTCGCGTACCCGCCGCACGACTTCGTAGCCGATGACCACGGTCAAAAGAATTATGCCCCGCATAATGTCGATGATTTCTTTGGGAGCGGTTTGTGTGACTTGCAAGATGTCTGAGGTCGCATCAAGAAAGGCCCAGAGCAAGGCCCCAACGGCGATCCCTACGGGGTTGTTACGTCCCAGTAACGCCACGGCGATCCCGTTGAAACCCAAGAAGCCAACAAAGTTGGGGTCATAGCGGCCTTTGTCGAAGATTTCAGCTAGCCCCACCAGCCCCGCTACCGATCCCGACAAGAGCATTGCCGTGAGAGCCATTTTGCGTGGCGGAACACCACCGGCACGCGCCGCGAAGGGGTTAAGCCCACTGGCCCGCAAGTCATAACCAAAAACGGTGCGATTGAGCAGCAAATAGTAGGCGATGCCCACAATGATGGCGATAACCAAAACCCCCGTCAGTTCTTCGTTGGCCCTCAAGTCGCCAAACAGTTCCGGAATGAAGTTCAGGTTCGGCAGCAACCCTGAATCGGCGATTGGTTCGGTTCCCACGCCAACTTCGGTGATGGCTCCCTCTGCCTGCCAACGTCGCACCAACCAAGCAATCACCCCTAAGGCAACGCCGTTCAACATGATTGTGCCGATCACTTCATTGACCCCACGATGGGTGTAAAGCAGTCCCGCGAGACCTCCCCAAAGGCCGCCAATCACCATGGCGGCAAGCACAATTAGTCCGATGTGCAAGACCGAAGGCAGTACCACAGCGCCACCGACATAAGCAGCAAAAATGGCGGCCATTCGATACTGACCTTCAACACCTATGTTAAACAAGTTCATTTTGAAGCCGATAGCCGCGGCCACGCCAGAAATATACAGTGGGGTAGCGCGGTTGATCATGGAGACCTGCACCTCTAGCTTGCTGGCATGTGTGAGCATGTCGGCCACGGCTTCAAGGGGATTACCTCCGGCAGCGATCAAAACGATGGCGCTGGCAATCAAGGAGAACAGGAACGCGCCGAGCGGCGCGGCTGCCGCGAGGAGAACTTGACTCAGCGGGGAAGCGCCAACAATTGACTTTGCTTGCGAACGGTGACTCTCGCCGGTGTCGTGCTCAGCCATTGTCCCGCGCGGTGCTATCTTCGCGGTTTCGGTTGTCCGCAGTTTTGCCTGCATGGGTCGGCTGTGGCAAATCTTGGTCGGTGCCGGTCATGTAGCTACCGAGTTGGCGAGCAGTGATGCTCGCGGGGTCGACCGTGGCGGTAAGTTTGCCTTTGTGAATCACCACGATGGTGTCAGATAGACCGATCAACTCCTCAAGGTCAGCAGAAATCAAAAGCGTGCCCATACCCTCTGCACGTGCTGCGCGAATGTCGTCCCAAACTGCAGCTTGCGCGCCCACATCAATACCTCGAGTCGGATGTGCAGCAATCAGCACTTTCGGTTTGGCGGTCAATTCCCGGCCCACGATCAGTTTCTGTTGGTTCCCGCCTGATAATGCGTTTGCTGTCACTTCAATATCTGGGGTTCGCACGTCGAACCAACCGCGAATGGCTTCGGTGCGTTCACGCGCTCCGAAACGGTCGAACCATCTGCCATTGGCGAACGGTGGTTTCGTTTGGTGGCCGAGAGCTGCGTTTTCCCAAAGTGGAGCAAACAGCAATAAGCCTTCCTGTTGGCGGTCTTGGGGAATATAGCCGACACCTGCGTTGCGTCTTTTGCGCACTGTTTGGTCGGCGATTTCAACGTTGAGCAAGCGAATCGAGCCACTTGCTGTTGGTTGCGTGCCGATAATGGCACCTACCAACTCGGTTTGACCGTTGCCTTCCACACCAGCGAGCCCAACTATTTCACCGCGCCGAACCTCTAGGTCGACATCATCAACGACTCGCCGGTTGTCTTCATCAAGCACGGTCAACCCACTGATCGAAAGTGCGACTTCGGTAGTGACCGTAGATCTTGAGGTTTGGGGTGTGGGCAACTCCGCGCCAACCATCATCTCCGCTAGGTCGCCGCTGCTCACGGCTGTGGGTTTCACCGTTGCGACGGTTCGGCCCTGGCGCAACACGGTGATTGTGTCGGCAATCTCAAGTACCTCGTCAAGTTTGTGGTCGATAAAGAGGATTGTCTCGCCGGCGGCTTTCAGTTCCCGCATGTTGCGAAATAGTTCATCAACTTCGTGGGGGACGAGCACTGCTGTGGGTTCGTCAAGAATCAGGATTTTGGCACCGCGGTAGAGCACCTTGATGATCTCCACGCGTTGGCGCTCACCTACTTCTAAGCTCTCCACTAAATCATGCGGATCGACATCTAAACCGTACGCTTCTCCTACTTTACGGAGATGCTTTTTTGCAGCTTTGAAATCGATTCGTCCAAACGATGCGAGCGGTTCAGCGCCAAGAATGACATTCTCCAGGACGTTGAGTTGGTCGGCGAGCATGAAATGCTGGTGTACCATGCCGATCCCGCGGCCGATCGCGTCCGCAGGGGAGGAGAATTGAACCTCCTCTCCATGCACCCGCACGGTACCTTCGTCAGGGTTTTGCATGCCGAACAAGATTTTCATCAATGTCGACTTGCCGGCCCCGTTTTCACCACAGATTGCGTGTATTTCGCCAGTTTCGACTGCGAGGTCTACCTTGTCGTTAGCGACAACGCCTGGAAAGCGTTTAGTGACTCCCGATAGTTCAATAGCAAGCGCCACAGTCGGACCCCTCAACTGACTTGGCAGTTTATGTGGCGATCAGCCGCCGACTTGTGCTGGGTCGGTTGGCACCACGATGCTACCGTCGATGATTTGCGCCTTGAAAGTTTCTAGTCGCTCGACGATTGCGGCGTTCAAGAAACCGCCGGAGGTTGAGTAGCCAACACCATCAACTGAAAGGTCGTAACGTATTTCGCCGGCGCTGAACGTACCGTCACGATGAGCTTTGATGATCTCGAACACAGCGTTGTCCACTCGTTTCAGCATTGAGGTCAACACGTAATCTTGCACCTCGGGACCGACGGTGTGGTATTGGTCTGAATCCACGCCTATGCCCCAAACCTTTGAACCGGTTGCTTCGCTGTGTTCTTTAGCAGCCGCGAACATTCCAGCGCCGGCACCACCAGCAGCGTGGTAGATAATATCGGCACCAGAATCAAAGATGGCTAGAGCAATTTCGCGTGCTCGGTCTGGTGCGTTGAACCCATCAAAGTCGGGGAACTCAGTTATGTATTGTGCCACGATTTCAATGTTTGGCTTGACGGCTTGTGCGCCGGCGCGGAAACCGGCTTCAAACTTTTCGATAAGCCCGAAACAACAGACACCGCCGATAAACCCAAGCGTGTCGGTGTCGGTGGTTAGTGCGGCTGCGGCACCAACAAGGAACGAACCTTGCTCTTCGCTAAACACCAACCCAGCGATATTGTCGGCGTGGGGGGCGTTATCGGGCGTGAGCATGGATGAGTCGACAACCGCGAAGTTGATTTCAGGGTTGGCGGTGCCCACCTCAACCGCGTCATCTTCAAAAAGGAAACCAACCGCGATCACGATGTCGCTGCTATCTGCTTGCAGTTGCAGTAGGTCGGCACGGTTGCTGCCGTCGCTATTCGGTGACACTTTCGTGGCGCTGATATCGAAGGTTTCTTCTGCCCGGGTGATGCCTGCCGCAGCCGAATCATTAAACGATTGGTCGCCTTCTCCGCCAATGTCGAAGACCAACCCGACGCTAGTCGTGTCGCCCGAGCCGCAAGCGGCGGCGATGAGCGTGAATGACAAGAAAATGCTTGCCAGAATGAATAGTTTTCTCATTTGTCCCCCCTAAGGTTTTGGAAAAGCTAATTTAGAACCCTGACCGTACCTTGAACTTACCCCGACGCGTTGTGCGAGTGCAAACGTTTAGTTGCGCCCAGAGTTGGGTTTGCGGCCGTGATTTGCTTTGGCACGGCGGGCTTTTACTTTGCGTTTTTGGGTTCGCTTAGACATTGCGCTGAGCATAGCGCCGATTGTGGTGATCGACTCATGCTGTTCGGGCAGCCTAAGTTCGCAATGCGCGCTAGCCCAGATTTTTCAGTTGTGGGGTTTGTGTTGGGGTGTGTGTTCGCGCGAGGTGCCCGCCTGGTGTGGCAGTATCAGACTTGTTAGTAGGTTCTGAGGCCATGTCAGGGAGGGCATTCGCATGGTGCAGTATAGTGGTAGTCGGCCGCGGTTGAGGTTTGTTGGTGGGGGGCGGGGTTTGGCTGTTCATGCGGGGGCGCGGTTGTTGGCTGATTGGGCTGACAACACGGGGTTATCTGTGGCGTT
>Ga0209020_1000666_pt1 | contig 41362 bp, 35 predicted proteins | sample PinacodermBB_FD_187298 | JGI IMG/M metagenome (GOLD analysis project Ga0209020, IMG submission 187298) | Host-associated microbial community of the marine sponge Aplysina aerophoba from Gulf of Piran - sponge pinacoderm, lysed by bead... | ecosystem: Host-associated > Porifera > Sponge >... | reverse complement strand
CGGGCGCGGCCGGCGGCCGGCGGTGATCGATACCCACGGGCGCGCCGTGCCGCGGGCGCGAGGCGGGAGGCGCCCCGGTCCGGGTCCGGACTATCGCAGCCGCTACAGCCCCCGGCCGCGGCCCGGCTACCGCTACGGCTACCACTATCGCGGCGGGTACGGCTACTACCGACCGTGGTACGCGCCGCGCTGGCACCGCCACGTCGGATTCGCCCGCTACAGCCGCCCGCGGGTCTACGGCACCTACTTCTACTTCCCCGGCTTCTCTTTCGGCGCCGGGTTCGGCTACTCGCCGCACGTCCACGTCGGCGCCGGCTATCCGTACTCCGGCTATGGCTACCCCTACGGCGGGTACGACCCCTACGTCCGCTACAGCTACGCGCACGTCGCGGACGCGTATACGGGATTCCTCCGCCTGAAGGTCCGCCCCCGCTCCGCGGAGGTCTACGTCGACGGGTACTTCGTCGGCATCGTGAACGAGTTCGACGGCGTGTTCCAGCGGCTGCGAATCGAGGAGGGAACGCACACCGTCGAGGTGCGGCATCCCGGCTACGAGCCGCTCACGCTCGACGTGCTCATCGTGCCGGGCGAGAAGGTCACGTTCGAGGGCGACCTGATCCCGCTCCCGCTCCCGTAGGAGAACGGAATCCCCGGGGCGGCGGCCGTGCCGGTCACGGCTGCCGCCCGCGATCCGCTCCGCAGCTCCAGCACGCCGTGAACTGCTCCTCGACCGTCTCGCCGCACGACCGGCAGCGCCAGACCGCCCCGCTCTCGGCCTGCGCCGGGGCCTGACTTCTGGCGGCGTAATCGTCGGCGATCTCGACGGCGCGGGCGTACTGCCCCCCGTCGTCGTCGAGCACCCAGACCGACGTGCGCATCTCGACGAAGGAGAGGCTTCCGCCCTGCAGCGGCACCATGTCGTCGCCCCGGATGACGGCGTCGATGCCCTCGACCTCGAGCAGGCCGCGGAGGACGTGCGCATCGCCCGGACCGTCCGCCTCGTAGATCTTCTTCAGATCGGCCATCTCCTTCTTCATAACATGGACCGTCGGCCGTGTGCGCTACGTATACTCGACGTGATGGACACTGATCGGCGCGAGGACGACTTCTTCGAGGTCTACACCAGGGACTTGACCGGCGAGGACGTCCAGCGCCTCTTCACGCGCGACGCCCGCGACGCGTACCGGTTCTTCACCCGCCACATCGACGAAGGGGCGTTCGCCGGGCTGCCGCCGCTGCAGCGATTCACCCTGCGCGCGCGCCTCGTGTTCCTCGCCTTCACTCTGAAGCTGTCGCCGGCCCGCCGGGCGTTGTTCGGTATCGCGCTCGTGGCGACCGTCGTCGGGCTGATCGAGCTCTTCGAGGGCATCGGCCTGATCCGCGTACCGGTCGTCCCGTTCCTCGTCAGCATTCCCCTCCCCAGCCTGGTCTGGTCCGACGGCACCGGCTGGCTGGCGATCGGCTTCGTGCTGGTCAACCTGCTGGTGCTGCTCGAGGTGGCGGATCGCCTGAGCCTGAAGAACGACCTGGAGGTGGCGCGCGAGATCCAGCTCGCGATGCTGCCGCAGAAGACCCACGCCATCCGGGGCCTCGAGGCCGCCGGCCGCACCCGGCCCGCAAACACCGTGGGCGGCGACTGCTACGACATCCTGCGGCTGCCCGAGGGCCGCCTGCTGCTGATGCTGGGCGACGTCTCCGGCAAGGGCAGCCCCGCCGCGCTTCTGATGGCCCTCGCCATCGCCATGCTGCGCACGCTAGCCGCGGAGAACCTGACGCTGGTCGGCCTGATGGAGCGGCTCAACCGGCTGGTCTACGAGCAGACGCCGGGCTCGCGGTTCATCACGATGTTCGTCGCCGCCATCGACCCCGCCACCTGGACGCTCACCTACATCAACGCGGGACAGACGCCGCCGCTGCTCCGCCGGCGAACCGGCGCCATCGAGGCGCTCACGACCGGCGGCATCGCCCTCGGGATGTTCGACCGCGCCACCTACAAGGCGGCGGAGCTGACCCTCGACCCCGGCGATCTCCTGGTCACCTACAGTGACGGGGTCACCGAAGCGGAGAGCCCGACCGGCGTGCCGTTCGACGAGATCGGGCTCCGGCGTCTGATCGAGACGCATCATTCCGACAGGCTCGACGACCTCGGCGAGGCGATCGTCGCGGCGGTGGTGGCGCATGCGGACAGCGCCCGGCTGGCGGACGACCTGACGGTGCTCGCGGCGCGGCGCCTGCCGCCGGCCCCGGCCGACGCTTGACCACGCACACCGTTGCGGGCGGCGGCACGATGGCCCCAACTGGACGTCCGGGCCGCGTAAGGGGAGACCCACCGCGCCAGTCGATCCCGGGTAGAATAGGCCCCGCAAAGGAGTTGCCATGCCAGTCACACGCCGCCGCTTTCTCACCGATTCCACCGCGGCCGCGGCCGGCGCCGGCGCCGCCTCGATGCTGCCCACCGCCGTCCGCACCCGCGCGCAGGGCGTCTCGCCGAGCGACAAGGTCGTCGTCGGCGTCATCGGCTGCAACGGGATGGGCTTCTCCAACCTGCGGTCGCTGCTGCGCATGGACGAGGTGGAGTGCGGGGCGCTGTGCGACGTCGACGCCGGCGTGCTCGAACGGCGCAGGCGCGACGTGGAGGAGATGACGTCGGTCACGCCGAAGGTGTACGGCGACTACCGCGCGCTGCTCGAGAACCCCGACCTCGACGCGGTGGTCATCGGCACGCCGGATCACTGGCACTGCCTGCAGATGGTCGAGGCGTGCGAGGCGGGCAAGGACGTCTACTGCGAGAAGCCGCTGGCCAACTCCGTCGAGGAGAGCCGCCTGATGGTGGCGGCGGCGAAGCGCTACGACCGCATCGTGCAGCTCGGCCAGTGGCAGCGCAGCGGCCCGCACTGGGCCGAGGCCATCGACTTCGTCCACTCCGGCAAGCTCGGACGCATCCGCACGGTGCGGGCCTGGGCGTACATGAACTGGCTGCCGCCGGTCCCGAACGTCCCGGACGAGCCGGCTCCGGAAGGCGTCGACTACGACATGTGGCTCGGGCCGGCCCCCAAGCGGCCGTTCAACCGCAACCGCTTCCACTTCAACTTCCGCTGGTACTGGGACTACGCCGGCGGCCTGATGACCGACTGGGGCGTGCACATCATCGACATCGTGCTCTGGGGCATGCAGGCCACCGCGCCCAACTCCATCGCGGCGAGCGGCGGCAAGCTCGCCTATCCGGACGACGCGCAGGAGACGCCGGACACGCTGACGGCGCTCTACGAGTTCGACGACTTCCTGATGGTGTGGGAGCAGGCGACGATGATCGAGCTCGGGCCGTTCCAGCGCTCGCACGGCGTGGCGTTCGTCGGCAACAACGGGACGCTGGTGGTCGACCGCCAGGGCTGGGAGATCTTCCCCGAGGAGAAGCTGGAGAATCGCCGCCCGGTCGCCTGGCGGATGGAGACCCGCCCGCCGGTGGCCGCGGCGGCCGGCCAGCGCGGCCTCGACCAGCACACCGCGAACTTCGTCGACTGCATGAAGACGCGCCGCCAACCGGTGTGCAACGCGGAGGTGGGCAGCCTCGCCGCCGTCAACGCCCATCTCGGCAACATCGCGTTCCGCACCGGGGCCAAGGTGCACTGGGACGGGGCACACATGACCCTCAAGGACAACGACGCGGCCAACGCCCTCGTCAAGGCGCAGTACGACGGTCCGTGGAAGCTGCCGCGCGTATAGCGCGCCTGACTGTGGAAGAGGACGGCTGTAGGAGAGAATCGCCGGCGATCGAAACGGAGATGCACGCCATGACCCGATCCGCCTTGCCGCTCGCACTGGTCTTCATGATTCCCGCGTTGCTCGCCGCCCTGGCCCAGGAGCGCGAGGAGCTGCCGCCCCCTGAGGAGACCGAGGTGTGGGAGCCGGAGCCGGCCGTCGTCCACCCGGGCGGCCACGGCAAGGCGCCGTCCGACGCCATCGTGCTGTTCGACGGCACGGACCTCTCGAAGTGGACCGGACGCAACGGTGCGGCCGAATGGACGGTGGCGCACGGGGCGATGACGGTGAAGCCGGGCACCGGTTCCATCTCCACCGTCGATGGCTTCGGCGACGTGCAGCTCCATGTCGAGTGGCGCACCCCGACCGAGATCGTCGGCGAGAGCCAGGGCCGCGGCAACAGCGGCATCTTCCTGATGGAGCGCTACGAGGTACAGGTGCTCGACTCGTACGACAACCGCAGCTACTCGAACGGACAGGCGGCCAGCATCTACAAACAGCACATCCCGCTCGTGAACGCCTCGCGGGCGCCCGGCGAGTGGCAGACCTACGACATCGTCTTCATGGCGCCGCGCTTCGCGAACGACGGCAGCCTGAAGCGTCCGGCCACGATGACGGTGCTGCACAACGGCGTGCTCGTGCAGAACCACGTGGAGATCGAGGGCCCCACCGTCTTCCGCGGCAAGCCGCGCTACGAGGCCCACGCCCCGAAGGCGCCGCTCCAATTGCAGGATCACCGCAACTACGTCAGCTATCGCAACATCTGGGTCCGGGAGCTGTAGCTCCCAGGCCCGGTCGGTCGAATCGTCACAACCATCATCCGAAGGAGATCCCCATGCGTACTCGCTTTCTGTCCGTCATCCTGATCGTTGCCGCCGTCGCCGCGGTCGCGGCTCCCGCCGCCGAGGCGGTCGAGGAACGGCCCATTCTCACTGCCGCCGCCGCGCGGAAGATGATCGACGCCTGCATCGCCATGGCCGAGGCCGAGGGCTGGCTGATGCACATCGCGGTGACCGACAACCACGGCAACCTGAAGGCCTATCACCGGATGGACGACGCGCAGTTCCTGTCGCAGGACGTCGCGCTCGGCAAGGCGCGCAGCTCCGCCGTGAGCCCGCGTTCTACGCTGCAGTGGGGCGAGATGGCGTTCGGCGGGGGCGCCCCCGGCGCGGCGGCCTTCGTGCCGGGCATCATCTACTTCGAGGGCGGCCTGCCGATCATGACGGCCGGCGGCTACCACGTCGGCGGCATCGGCGTCAGCGGCGACACCGGCGCCAACGACGCCATCTGCGCGCAGGCGGGAATCGACGCGGCGGCGGCGGACCTTCAGTAGCCGTTCGCCCGGGGGCTCGGCCGCACGCACCGGCCGGGCCCCGCGTCGGGCGCACGGCTACCACAACCCGCGTCGACGGCGCGTACCGCCTGCGCCGCCTCACGCATGCGCTCGGCCGGCTGGTCTGACCGGCCCGCACGGCGGCGCCCGTCCCCGGGAAGCACGGAGCCGAGCGCGGGCCGCGACTGCTACGGCGCCGCCGGCACCTCGATGTCCAGCTCGGCGCCGTACATCGCGGTGCGATCCTGGTCGACCGCGGCCCAGCGGAGCAGCGTGGCGACGTCGGGCTCGACCATGCCGTCGAAGGCCGTGACGCCGTTGACGACCACCGTGATCGGCTGGGTGAAGTCGAACTGCTCCGGCGAGATGAGGAGCGTGAACCGCCGGACCCCCCGGGTGTAGGCCATGACGGTGTTGCGCTGCTGATCCACCTCCACCCGTCCCGGCGCGCGCGTGTGCGGGAACGCCGGGCGGCCGCGCGGCGCGGCTTCCGCGGGATAGTCGAGCGTCACGTCGACCCGCTCGCCGCCGCGTTGCACCACCATCGGAATCCGCTGGCCCGGCGCGAACCCGATCAACGCCTGCCTCAGGTCCTCGACGGTCGGACCGACCGTGCCGCCGACCTCGACGATGGTATCGTCGTTCACCATCCCGGCGGCCGAGGCCATGGAATCCGGTCCGACCTCCAGGACCCGCAGTCCCGAACCGTCCACCATCTGGCCGATCATGTTGATCCCGAGCGGCAGGCCCGACGCCTGGTCGAGGACGGTGTTGTACGCGTCGAGATTCGGCTCGCCCGCGACCGCCCCCAGCTCGGTGATGACCAGCCAGTGCGCGCGGTTGTAGCGGTCGGTCCGCTCGGTCTCCCAGGACAGGCGGGATGGAAGCGGCCGGCGCGCCTGCTCGCTCATGAACGCGTCCATGGCCGGCTTCTCGTCGTCCCACCAGCTCACGTCGTGGCCCGCCTCCGGCTGCGCCCGAAAGTCGAGGAACACGCCGGCCTGCTGGAACAGCCGCATGAAGGGCACCACCGACGCGACCGGATACAGCGGATCGCGGCCGCCGTTGACGATGAACAGCGGCTTGTTGCGCAGGTTGGTGACGTGCATCTCGCCGTCGACGTCCGAGGCCGGGTTGGCGAGCACGACCGGATGGCCGTTCAACGGCAGGAACGTGGCCCACGGCGTGGTCGCCTTCATCGCGTGGTAGAAGGCGCCGGTCGCCCCGTCGGAGATCCCGATCAGGTGGACGCGGTTCTCGTCGACGTTGTAGATCCGCTTCAGATCGTTCAGAACGCCGGCGAGGTTCTCGATCTGGCTGTCCTGCCACCAGAGCGACTCGTTCCAGGAGGCGGGCGCCACCACGATGGCGTCCTCGCGCGCGAGGCGTTCCTCGCGGCGCCACCAAGTCCCGTCCTCCCGCCTGGGCCGCGACACGCCGCCGTGCAGGTAGACGATGACCGGATACCGCGCCGCCGGATCGTAGCTCTCCGGCACCCGCACGACGTAGCCGTGCTCGACGCCGTCCCGGTTCTCGCGGGCCAGGAGCCGCCGCCCGGTCGGGACGTCGCGGGCATAGGCGCGACCGGCGCGCAGACGCCCCCAGATCGCCTCGATGCCCGGATCGGCCGCCAGGACGGCCGCCGTGGCGGCGGCGATCTCGTCGTCGGTCGACGCGGCCCAGAAAGCGGCCACCGCCGCGTCGAGCGCACCGTCACCCGACTGGCCGGCAAGCGCCGGCCCTGCCCCGCACGCGGCCAGAACCGCGGCCAGCCCGAGAGCCGTTGCGGCGCCGCGACACGCGGGGCGACCGACCCGCGGCCGAGAACGGCTCGGCCGGGGTCGGAAGAAACGAGTCACTGCTGACCCTGGGTCGGCGCGGGCATGTCGCCGAGCCCGTGCGTCCCGAGGAACGCCTGGATGGTCTCGAAGATCGCGATCGTCTCGTCGCGGCTGAAGCCCCCGTGGCCCCCGCCCGGCACGGTATGCAACTGGTTGTCGACGCCGGCGGCCGACAGCTCCTCGTGGAGCCGCACCGCATGCTGGTGCGGCACGACGGTGTCGGCGTCACCGTGGATGGTGAGCACCGGCGGCAGGCCGCCCCGGACGTAGCTGAGCGGCGACACCCGGCGGGCGACGTCGAGCCGGTTCGGCAGGCTGCCCATCCAGCGCACCGCGTACGACTTCTCGTTCTCGCCCTGCAGCAGGTCGCCGACATCGGTGATGCCGTACCAGTTGATGATCGCGGCGACGCCCAGGTCGTCCTTCGGCTGGCACTCGAGGTCCAGGCCGGCCGAGCCCGGCACCATGCCGGTGGTCAGGGCCAGGTGCCCGCCCGCCGAGTTCCCCGTGACCACGATGCGCGACGCATCGAAGCCGTACTCCTCGGCGTTGCTCTTCACCCAGTGCAGCGCGCAGAGGCAGTCCTCCACGGCGGCCGGCGCCCGCGAGATGCGGCCCAGCCGGTACTGCACGTTGACCACCGCCCAGCCCTTCTCCAGCCAGGGCAGCAGACGCAGGACGTTGCCCTCCTTGCTGCCGCCGACCCAGCCCCCGCCATGGATGTACATCAGCACGGGCGTGGGGCCCGACGCGTTGCGGGGCAGGTAGAGATCGACGCTGTTCTCGAAGCCGTTCGCGACGTGGTAGGTCACGTTGGGCACGACGCGGTACTCGTTGGAGACGTGCGAGGCCCACGCCGCCGTCTGGTCGAGTTGCGCTACCGAGGCGGCCGGCGCCAGCAGGAGGGCGCCGAGCACCAGCAGACCGGTGAGGCCGAGGAGTCGAGTGGACATTGCGGCTTACCTTTCCCTTCACGCGAGGTTCGGAATCCGTGGGCGGCCCGCCGCTTTCGGTGCGTGCATCCCGTGATGCAGGCAACGCGGCGAGTCCGCCGCAGAACGGCTAGTATAGCGAACAGCCTCGGGCTACGAGACGTTGACGCGCAGCCGCGGCGGTCTCGACGCCCCGCGCTCGGCGAACCACAACAGTCCCTCGACGACCAGATCGAACTGGAGGTCGTACGCCCCGGGACGATGGATGGCCGGAAGCTCGCACCGCACCCGGACGCTGCTCTCGGGTTCGACGTCGCCGTCGAACTCGGCGCGGTGCCAGTCGAAGTCGATCACCTTGCCGACCGGCTCACCCCCTTCGTGCAGGTGCACGCCGAGCCGCGTCCATCCCGCGCGCGAGTCGCCCGCGCCGCGATGGAGCCAGGACGTATCTCCGACATTCGTCACGCGCAGATCCACCCGGAGACGCTCGCCGCGGGAGAGCGCCACGGGGCCGGCCGGGCCGACGATCCCGATCTCGGACGACAGCTTGCCGGGACGCTCGGTCGTCGTCCGCGAGCTGCCTTTGTACAGCAGCATGTAGTGGTGATGGACGAGCTCGTGACAGAGACCACGCCAGTAGCGGCGGAATCCCCGCCCTCCCTTGAACGGTCCGATGTCGCGCACCGGAATCTCATGACGCCTCGTGGGCCCTTCCGCCAGGACGCTCACTTCACGGAAGCCCACGTCTTCGGCCAGCACCGCCAGGTCCTCGATGACCAGCTCGTTCTCCAGCACGCCCGTCGTCGCGGTCTCCGCAAGGCTGGTCGGATTCGAGGCGTGACCCCTCCCCGGTTCCGACATCGCCACGATGCCTTCCGCGGTCAGCACGCGATGCATCTCGGCGAGCACGACCCGCTGGTTCGGGACGTGGTGGAAGGCGTCGTACACCACGATGCGGTCGCAGGAGGCGTCTTTCAACGGCAGCGTGTATCCGTCGTACGGCACGAACTGCGGGTCGAGCGACCAGTTCGTCCGCGGATCCCGCTCGAACAACCGCCGGCCGACCGCCAGCGCCGTCTCGGAGACATCGACGGAGATCGTGCGACACCCGAAGCGGTTCAGGAAGTGCGACAGCCAGCACGACCCTGCCCCGAACTCGACGACGGTGTCGCCGGGCCGGAGCCTGGCCGCCGCAACCAGGACTCCGACGGCGATCAGATGCGCGGCGAAGTCGGGTGCATCACTGAACGGCTTGTCGATCAGAAACTGCGGATGCCGATACTCCGCGAAATAGCGTTCCGCCGCGCCGTTGTATTCCTCCGTGCGCCGCACCAGATCCCGTTGTTCCACGGCCGACCCGCGTCCGCGCGGGAGTCGGAACGGCAACAGCGCGAAATGGAAGATCGGCTCCCACGTCGCGTGCACGGCGCGCCTCAGACCAGGGTACCGCTTGAACGCCGAGATCGCTGCGGCGCGTAGCATCCGAATCATGGCGGTTTTTCGAACCCACAGTCCTCGTGGAGATCGATCTGCTGCCCGACTACGGATCGACGCTCGTCGAGCTCCCGCCGGCCGGCCGCAGAACCGTCGTGGACTCGGTCACGGAGTCGATCTTCGCCCGCGAGAAGAAGATCGGGAAGTAGCGGTCGCGCGCCCAGACCTCGAACAGGTCGCGGTAATGCGGGCTGTCGGGGTCGCCGCCCTGCCCCGGGGTGTTCAACCCCACCGAGTTGTCCCAGTTCGCGGTGTCCGCGATGATCATGAACGACGCGCCGGAAGTCTGGTTGTCCCCGCCTCCGGTGTTGTGGACGGTGCCGCCGTAGCCGCCGCGCGGGAACGGGCCGACGTCGAGCCGGCGCCGCAGGTCGGCGTTCACCGCCGCGCTCAGCGGGTGGCGGATGAGGGCGTGCTTGAACCGCTCGCCGCCGTACTTCCAGGTGGTCATGTCGGCACTGCCGAAGCGGTCGCGGAGACCGGCGAGGGCAGCGTCGAGCGTCTCGCGCAGCAGGGCGTCGCGGCCGGCGAGCGGGTCATCGCCGAAGCGCCCGTCCGGCGCGGTCAGCCAGTCGATCAGCCGCTTGGTGTTGACCGCCCGGATGTAGTCGCGGGCGGGGGCCGGCACCACCGTGCGGTGCACGGCCGTGCGCAGCTCGCGCTCCCAGCTCACGTAGATTGCCGCCTCCACCGATTCCTTGTCGAGCACCCCGTCCCAGTCGAGCAGCAGCCGGCGCGCATGTTCCGCCCGCCCGTCCAGCCCCGGCAGGTCCCGCAGCAGGTTCACCAGGTTGCGGGCGGCAACCGACAGCTCGTCCATCATGAGCTGCATGTTGTCGACCACCGTCATGTGCCGGGCGTTGGCCAACACCTCTTCCACCCGCGCCGCGCGCATCTGGTCGCCCCACGTATAGTGCAGCGCCTCCCAGTACGGATAGCGCCCGGGGACGTCCAGCAGGGTGTAGTTGTTCGCCGTCCCGAAGTAGCCCTTCGGGGGATTGAGGACGCTCGGCAGCGCCTTGATCGGCAGGAACCCGTCCCATTCGTAGCGCCCGTCGCCCGGGACCGGCACGAGACCGCTGTGGTTCGGCCGGATGGGCGAGACCCCCACCGCCTGGTAGCCGATGTTGCCGGCGCGGTCCGCCCAGACCATGTTCTCCGACGGGATGCGGCTGTAACTGCACGCCTCGACGAACTCCTCCCACGTCGTCGCCTGATCCATGCGCAGGCTCGCGAGGTACGGGGCGGAGCCGTAGTCCAGCCAGGCCGCCGCCACGGCGTACGCCACGTGGTTGTCCGCATCCTCGAAGACGACGGGCCCGTGGCGCGTGTACTTGAGCTCGACATCCACGTCGCCCTGCCCCTCGACGGGGATCGTGTCGGGGATGACGGTCATCTCCTCCCACCGGCCGAGATGGCGGTACTGGTCGGGATTGGCCGGGTTGGTCTCGTAGACGTAGAGGTCCTCGTTGTCCTGGCCGAAGACGGTCAGGCCCCACGCACCGTGCTCGTTGTGGCCGATGGAGACGCCGGGCAGGACCGGCTCGCCACCCCCTATGACGTTCCAGCCGGGGGCCACCAGGTGCACCCAGTAGCGCAGCGACGGGGCCGACTGCGCGCGGTGCGGGTCGTTGGCCATGATCGGATAGCCGCTCAGCGTTCGCGTGCCGTGCACGACCCAGTTGTTGCTGCCGATGGCGTCGTAGTCGTTGCGCTCCAGGTCGATCTCCGTCGGCTGCGCGGCCGCGAGCCGCTCGAACGTCTCCCGGTCGCCGCGGTGGGCGACGGTGACGTCCTCCGGCTCGAAGGTGAGCGCCCGGCGGTGGGCGCGGTACAGATCGAGGATGCCGTCTTCGAGCAGCGAGGCATCGATGGCGGGATCGAGCGTCAGGTCGGGATCGCCGATGTAGTAGTTGAGCTCCTCGACGGCGTCCGCCCCGATCGCGGCCACCGCCCGCGCGTTGTCGAGCTCCTGCGTAACGTTAGACACCAGTCCCTGATGGCGCGAGATCACGACCTCGGGAGTCCAATGCCCCGGCCTGATGCCGAGCAGCTCGAACTCGAGCGGCAGCAGGTCCGGCTCGCGTTCCGTGCGGTCGATCCAGGCGTTGACGCCGTCGACGAAGGCCGGGATGATCGTGTCGCCCCGCTCGTGGTAGTGGCGCATCTCGGTCGTCAGGTCGCCCCGGAAACGGAACAGGCGGGCGCCGGTGTCGCGCTCGATCTCGCGCGGGCCGAGGATCTCGGCGACGGTGCCGGTGGCGCGCCGCCGCCAAATCTCGAACTGGAACAGCCGGTCGCGCGCCGCCGCGTAGCCCTGCGCGAAGAACAGGTCGTGCTCGTTCTTTGCGTAGATGTGGGAGATCCCCCAGCGGTCGGTCACGATCTCGACCGGTGCGAGCAGACCGGCCGCATCGAGCGTCTCCTGCCGTGGCTCCTGGGCCCGGGTCACCACCCCGCCGGCCGACAGGACCAACGCCAGCGACGCCGCGAATCGAAGAATGTGTCTAAACATCATGGCTGGACTCCCCATTCCACGCGAAACTCGTGCATTATAGGCGCGCCATGCCCGACGCCCCGACGCCCTCCCGGAATCCCCTCGTTGCATCCGAAGACTGGTGGGCCGTCTGGCTCGCCGGGCTCGTCATGGCCGGCGTGGTCGCCGGCGCCATCGGCGCCGTGCCCGGCGTCGGACGCTGGGCGGCACTGCCGACCGAGGCGTTCGCGGGCCGTACGGCGGGACTCGCCGCGCTCGGCATCGTCATGGCCGCCCTCTCCGCGCTCGCCGTGCGGATCATGGGCCACTCCGCCCGGCGCCACGCCGTCGCGTTCGTCCCACTCTTCCTGCTGGCCGTCGCCGCCTACACCCTGGCCAACCAGGTGGGCGTGCGCGCCGCCGGTTTCGGCTACGCCTTCTGGGCCCTGATCATCGGCCTGATCATCGCGAACACCCGGGGAACGCCCGACTGGCTCAGACCGGCCCTGCGCGGCGAGCTCTACATCAAGACGGGCCTCGTGCTGCTGGGAGCGGAGGTGCTGTTCGGGAACATCCTGCGCCTCGGCGGGCCGGGACTGTTCGTCGCCTGGCTGGTGACGCCGGTCGTCATCGTCTTCATGTACCAGTTCGGAGTCCGGTTCCTGCAGATCGGCAGCCGCTCGCTGGTGATCGTCATCGCGGCCGCCACCTCCGTCTGCGGCGTGTCCGCCGCCATCGCCGTGGCCGCCGCGGCGCGCGCCGGCAAGCAGGAGCTGACTCTGGCCGTCGGCATGTCGCTGATCTTCACCGTGGCGATGATGATCGTGATGCCGCTCGGCATCCGCTGGGTCGGCATGGACCCGGTGGTCGGAGCCGCCTGGATCGGGGGCACGGTGGACGCCACCGGAGCCGTCGTGGCGGCCGGGGCCATACTCGGCGAGCAGGCCGAGCAGATCGCGGCGGTCGTGAAGATGATCCAGAACACGCTGATCGGCGTCGTAGCGTTCCTCGTGGCGGTGTTCTGGGTGACGCGGGTCGAGGCGACGGGCGAACGCAGGCCCCAGGCGATGGAGATCTGGTACCGCCTGCCGAAGTTCATCATCGGCTTCGTCGCCGCCTCGCTGCTCTTCTCGTTCGTGCTGACGCCGTCGCTCGGCGAAGCGCGGGTGGCCGCTGCGCTCGACCTGACCTCGGACGTGCGCGGCTGGCTGTTCTGCCTGGCGTTCGTCAGCATCGGCCTGGAATCGAGCCTGCGAGACCTCGCCCGTCACACCTCCGGCGGGCGGCCCATCCAGCTCTACGTCACCGGCCAGGCCTTCAACGTCGTCCTCACCCTGGCCGCCGCCTACCTGGCCTTCGGCGGCATCCTGTTCGAGCGGGTGCGCGACGTGGAAACGAACGCTCGCAACGACGGCCCGCCCGTAACCGTGATCGAGCACAACCTCGCGACCGACCGCGACGCCACGCCGCTCTTCTATACCGAGGTCGAGGGCTGGCAGAACTACCAGAGCTCTCCACGCAACGGCACAAGAGCAGCGACACGTTCGCATTGACACGGACCGGCGGACACATGACGGGTGCCGGACTCCCGGCGGATCGGCGCTTCGACCGACTGGGGGCGGCCGAGCGCGTCGACCGGGCCGACCTCGCAGAGCCGGCGTAGCTGCTACCGCCCTGTGCGTGGCCGGCGGAAGTACTCCACCTGGAACTCGCGCACGTTGCGGTTGTGCTCGCGCAGCGTGTCGGCGAACGCGTGGGTCCCGTCGTTGCGGCTGACGAAGTAGAGGTAGGTGACGTCGGCCGGGTCCAGCGCCGCCTGCAGCACGTCGCGGCCGGGCGCCGCGATCGGACCGGGAGGCAGCCCGCCGTAGCGGTAGGTGTTGTACGGCGAGTCGACCCGCATGTTGGTGCGCGTCAGGTTGCCGTCGTACATGCCGGCCTGCTCGAGGGCGTAGATGACGGTGGGGTCGCTCTGGAGCGGCATGCCGATGCGGAGCCGGTTGTTGAAGACCGCGGACACGAGCGCGTGCTCCGCCCCGCTGCCCGTCTCCCGCTGGATGATCGAGGCCAGCGTCACCACCTCCCGCACGCTCAGGCCGCGCGCCGCGGCGCGGGCGCGGAGGTCGGCGTCGAAGACGGCCCGAAACTGCGCCACCATCGCCGTCACCAGATCGTCGACGGTGGCGTGGCGCGGCAGCGAGTAGGTCTCGGGAAACAGGTAGCCCTCGAGGTCCGTCGCAGCCGGATCCAGGTCGGCGATCAGCGCGGTCCGCGCCGCCGCCGCCGCGAACTCTTCCGCGGAGCCGAGGCCCTTCGCCTCTACGACGGCCGCCATGGCCGGCAGCGTGAGCCCCTCTGGAAACGTGATCGGGCGCAGGTGGACCCGGCCGTCGGCGATCTTCGCCACCGCGGCCAGCGGCGACACCGGGGCGTCGAAGAAGTACTCGCCGGCCTTCAGGTGGCGATCCCGCCCGCTGTGCCGCGCCGCGAAACGGAAGGTCCACTCGTCGGCGACGATCCCGGCCCTGACCAGCCGCCCCGCAATCGCCGCGACGGAATCGCCCGGCTCTATCTCGACGAACACCCCCGCGGCGGCGATACCGGAATGCGGCGCCTCGATCCGGGCCAGCAGTTCCTGCCAGGCGAACGCGGCGGCGCCGGCCCCGAGGAGCAGCAGGCAGGCCAGCGCAATCGCGAGCCGTTTCAGCATCGGCCTATGCTTCCTCGCCGGCGCCCGGCCCGCCGGCCGGATGCGATGCGTGCTTCCCGGCCGCCCGATCCAGATAGTCCTGCAGGATCACGGCCGCGGCAGCGGCATCCAGGCGGGCCTTGCGTTTCCGCCAGTCGCGCTCCCGCACCGCGAGCCGCGTCTCGGCCTCCACGCTCGTCAGCCGCTCGTCCTGCAGCACCAGCGGTACGCCGGTGACCGTGCGGAGGGCGTCCGCGAAAGCGAGCACTCTCTCGGTCTGACGATGCGCCGCACCGTCCAGCGCACGCGGAACGCCCAGGACGACGACCGCCAGACCGTCGGGCTCGGCGGCCACCGCCGCCACCTCGCCGGCCACCGCGGCGGCCCGTTCCGGCAACGATCCGCCCGGCGCCATGACGCGCAACGGACGCGCGAGCGTCGCGGACACATCGCTCACCGCGAGTCCGATGCGACGATCCCCGTAGTCGATACCCAGTGCCCGCATGTCCCCGCCGGGAGACGGTCCATCCCCGCGCCGTTCGCTTCTCTCCAGCGTACGCCTCGACTCGATACGGTGTCCAGGAGCCTGCACCGTCGAATCGCCTCAACTTCACCGTCGACGGCCGGCCGCCGATCCGGTAGAATCCTCTTCTTTGCCGGTACGTGCTCCGCCGCACGGCCTGGATGTTTCCACCGGGCCCGTCGCGGGTCGCGGCCCGCGGAATCTCGAGTTCCTTGTAAAGCGAGGACCTGCCTTGAGGACCCGGATCATCGCCTTCTTCGCATCGATTCCGATCATCGCCTTCGCCGTCGTCGGCGGCTACTACGGCCGTGCGGCGGCCGGCGAGGAAGAGCAGACCTACCGGCACCTGCGCGTCTTCGAGGACGTCGTCTCGCTCATCTCGAACAACTACGTCGAGCTCGTCGATCTCGACGACGTGCTCGAGGGCGCGTTGCGCGGGCTGGCCGAGGGACTCGACTCCGACAGCGCCTACCTGTCACCCTCCGACGCGCGCCGCATCGAGAGCGGCCAGCAGCTTCCGGAAGGACGCGTCGGCCTCGACGTCACCCGGCGCTACTACCTGCAGGTGATCGCGGCGCGCGACGGATCACCGGCCGCGGAGGCCGGCATCGCACCGGGCGACTACGTGCGAGCCATCGACGGCGAGCCGACACGGCTGCTGTCGGTCATCGAGGGCGAGCGGCGGCTCCACGGCGAACCGGGGACCACGGTCACGCTCTCGTTGATTCGGGGCAGCACGCAGGAGCCCTACGACATCGCGCTCGTCCGCGAGCGACTCGCTCCGACGGCGGTCAGCGGGCGCCTGCTGGAACAGGCGGACGGAGTGGGCTACCTGCGGATTCCGACTTTCGACGACGGCGTCGCCGAGGCCATCGCAGAGGAGATCGCCGCGTTGGAGGCGGACGGCGCGTCGCATGTAGTCATCGACGTCCGCAACGCGGCGGAGGGCGCTTACGAGGCGGCGGTTCAGGCGGCCGGGCTCTTCGTGGCGGACGGGACCCTGGCCATCCGCGAGGAGCACGGCGCCACGAGCACGCCATTGGAATCGACGACCGGAGAGGACGCCATCGGGTTGCCGGTGACCCTGCTGACGAACTTCGGATCGTCCGGGCCGGCCGAGGTTTTCGTCTCGGCCCTGGTGGAGCGTGAACGGGCGACCAGCATCGGGCAGCGGACTGCCGGACGCACCAGCCTGCAGCGCCTCGTCGCGCTGCCGGACGGAGCCGGGTTGTGGCTGTCGTGGGCGCGCTACCTGACCGCGGCCGGCGAATCGATCCACCCGTTCGGCTTGGCGCCGGGCATCGGCGTGGCCGTGCAGTTGCCGGAGCTCGGCGAGCCGCTGCCGGAAGAGGACGCCGTGCTCGAGCGCGCCATCGAGGAGATCGAGGGGCTCGTCGCGGAAGCCGCGTGAACGGTGGCCGGGCCTTTGACGCGACTTTCCCCCGGTTGGTATACTGCCCGTTCGTTTCATGGCCTGTAACATCCACTCTCCGCGAAAGATAGGCGCGTAGCTCAGTTGGTTAGAGCGCCTGCTTGACATGCAGGAGGTCGGCGGTTCAAGTCCGCCCGTGCCTACCAGGTTTACCGAGACGGTCTCCCGACCGATCGACACAGCATGAGCCAGATCACCGTCACCCTGCCGGATGGATCCACCCGCGCCGCCAGCGCGGGCGCGGCCGTGTCCGCCGTGGCCGCCGACATCTCGCCGCGGCTCGCCCGGCAGGCCCTGGCCGCGATCGTCGACGGGCGGATGGTCGACCTGTCGTACCCGCTCGAGGGCGACGCCGCGGTGCGGTTCGTGACCCCGGACGCCCCCGAGGCCCTGCAGCTCTACCGCCACAGCACCGCCCATCTGCTGGCTGCCGCGGTGACCGCGCTGTTTCCCGAGGCGCAGTGCGGCATCGGGCCCGCGATCGACGAAGGGTTCTTCTACGACTTCGTCGTCGACCGGCCGTTCGTCCCGGAGGATCTGGAAGCCATCGAACGCAAGATGGGCGAGCTGGCGAAGCAGAACCTGCGCTACGAGCGGAAGATGATGTCGAAGGCGGAGGCCAAGGCGTACTTCGACGGCCGCGGCGAGCCGCTCAAGGTCCAGTTGATCGAGGAAAAGGGGGGACCGATCGTTTCGTGCTACACGATCGAGGACGCCTTCATCGATTTCTGCACCGGACCGCACGTGCCGTCGACCGGCCGCCTCAAGGCCTTCAAGGTGCTGCACAGCTCCGGCGCGTACTGGAAGGGCGATTCGCGCAACCAGCCGATGCAGCGCATCTACGGGACGGCCTTCTTCAAGGCGTCCGCGCTGACCGCCCACCTGACGCGGATCGAGGAGGCCAAGAAACGCGACCACCGCCGGCTCGGCAAGGACCTCGGGCTGTTCACGTTCCACCCCTGGGCGCCCGGCGCGCCGTTCTGGCAGGCCAAGGGGACGACGCTCTACCGGCTCCTCTCCGACTACATGCGCGACGCGCTCTCCGGCGAGGACTACCTGGAGGTCCGAACGCCGCTCGTCTTCAACAAGGCGCTGTGGGAGACGTCCGGACACTGGGACCACTACCGGGAGAACATGTTCCTGCTCGCGTCCGACGGAGAGCCCCCGGCTCCCGCGACCGGCAACGGGGGCGGGCCCTCCGCCGCCGAGGACAGGGACGGAGCGCAGTTCGCCCTCAAGGCGATGAACTGCCCCGGGCACATGCTGATGTTCGCGAGCGAGGGACGCAGCTACCGCGACCTGCCCCTCCGGTTCCACGACCAGGGCGTGCTGCACCGGCAGGAGGCCTCCGGCGTGCTCAGCGGCCTGACCCGCGTCCGCCAGTTCTCTCAGGACGACGCGCACTGCTTCATCACCGAGGACCAGATCGGCGAAGAGGTGGAGCGCCTGCTGCGGCTCATCGACCGCGTCTACGGGGACTTCGGGCTGGATTACGCAATCGAGCTCTCGACCCGCCCGGAGGACTACCTGGGCGAGCTGGAGACGTGGAACCACGCGGAAGCACAACTGCGCGGGGCCATCGAGGCGGCGGGCCGGCCGTTCACCGTCTCCGAGGGAGACGGAAGCTTCTACGGACCCAAGATCGACGTACACGTGACCGATGCGATCGGCCGCCGGTGGCAGTGCGCGACGATTCAGCTCGACTACCAGATGCCGCAGCGGTTCGGCCTGAAGTACGTGGGCGCCGACAACGCCGACCACACGCCGGTGCTGATTCACCGCGCCATCTTCGGCAGCTTCGAGCGGTTCATCGCCCTGCTCATCGAGCAGTACGCAGGGGCGTTCCCGCTGTGGTTGGCGCCCGTCCAGGTGCGCATCCTGAACATCGCCGACCGGCATGCAGAGTACGGCCGGACGGTACAGGAACGGCTGGCTGGGGCCGGCTTACGTGTGGAGCTCGACGACCGCCGCGAGAAGATCGGACTCAAGATCCGCGAAGCGCAGCTCCAGAAGATCCCGCGGATGCTCGTGATCGGCGACCGGGAGGTCGAGAACGGCACGGTGGCGGTGCGGAGCCGAACCCAGGGAGACCTGGGCGCCAGCGCCCTCGACGAGTTGATCCGAACGCTCGAGGAGGAGGTCCGGCTGAAGCGGACCCCCGCAACGGAGTAAACTAGCGGTTCGCCGCGAGCGGCGAACGCTGTCACGAAGGGAGCACGGTATTCCTCCAGGACGCGGCCCGCGCGGGCCACGCCGCGATTTTCGCCAGCCCCGCACGCGCGTCAACGAACGGATCCGGGTTCGAGAGATCCGGGTCATCGATGACGGCGGCGAGCAGCTCGGCGTGATGGCGCCGCCGCAGGCTCTCGCCATAGCGCGGGAGAAGGGACTCGACCTGGTCGAGATCTCGCCGACCGCCCAGCCGCCCGTCTGTCGGATCATGGACTACGGGCGGTACCAGTACGAAGAGCAGAAGCGGACGCGGCAGGCCAAGAAGCACCAGAAGACGATCGAGGTCAAGGAGATCAAGTTCCGGCCGAAGGTCGACGAACACGACTACCAGTTCAAGAAGAAGCACGTCGAGCGCTTTCTGGCGCACGGCGACAAGGTCAAGGCGACCATCTTCTTCCGAGGTCGCGAGATGGCGCATCCGGAGTTCGGGCGGCACATCCTCGAACGGCTCGTCGACGAGCTGCAGGAAGTGGCCACCCAGGAGACGCTGCCCCGCATGGAAGGCAACCAGATGCACACGATCCTGTCGAGCAGGAGCGTGTCGAAGAAGGGGCGCTAGAAAAAGAGGCAGGCATGCCGAAGCTGAAGACGCACCGTGGCGCGGCCAAGCGGTTCAACACCACCGGGACCGGCAAGGTGACCCGCAAGAAGGCGTTCTCGCGCCACATCCTGACCAGCAAGACCACCAAGCAGAAGCGCGGGCTGCGCGGCACGACGACGGTGGATACGGCCGACGAATCGCGGATCCTGCGGATGATTCCGTACAAGTAGGGAGCAGTCGAGAAGATGCCTCGAGTGAAGCGCGGCACCGTCCGGCGCGCGAAGCGGCAGAAGCTGCTGGCCCGCGCCAAGGGCTTCTACCAGACCAAGAGCAAGCTGTATCGCGCCGCCAAGGAAGCGGTCGACACCTCCCTGAACTACGCGTTCGTCGGCCGCCGGCGGAAGAAGCGGGATTTCCGGCGTCTCTGGATCACGCGCATCGGGGCGGCGGCGCGTCTGCACGGGCTCAGCTACAGCCATCTGATCAACGGCCTCAAGCTGGCCGGCATCGGCCTCGACCGCAAGGCGCTGGCCGATCTGGCCGTCCGCGAGCCGGACGCGTTCGCACATCTCGCCGAGCAGGCCAGGGAGGCGCGCGCCGCGGCGACGTCCTAGGGCGATTCGCCGGGGACCTGCCTGGGAATCCGGGCCCATCGATGTCCCCTCCTCCCACCGTCGACGACGTGCGGGCCGCGTTCCGGGCCGAGCTCGATCGAGCCAACGCGCCCGACGCGCTCCAGGAGCTCCGCCACCGCTTTCTGGGCAGGAAGCGCGGCGCGCTCACCGCCCTGCTCAAGTCCGTGTCGCAGGCGCCGGCCGAGACCCGCCGCGATCTCGGCCGGCAGGCCAACGCGCTGAAGCGGGAGATCGAGCAGGCGTTGGCGGAGCGCAGGAAGTCCGGCGAGGCTCCTTCGACCCCGGCCGAGGCCGGCGCGGCCCGACCGACCGCCGACGGCTCATCGACGAAGGGCAACGACGTCGAGTTCAGAGCCGCCGGGCAACGCGGGATTCGCGGTGGCGGTACGCCGGCCATCACGCCGCGGAGCACCCGGCAGGTCGACGTCACCCTGCCCGGTCGCGAGATTCCGCTCGGACACCGCCACCCGCTGACCGTCATCCGTGAGGAGATCGAGCAGATCTTCACCGGCCTCGGCTTCGAGATCCTCGAAGGCCCGGAGGTCGAGGACGACTACCACAACTTCGAAGCGCTCAACATGCCGCCGGAGCACCCGGCGCGCGACATGCAGGACACGCTGTACCTGGACGCGCCGCTCCGGACGCCCGCCGGCCAGCCTGGCACCCTGCTGCGGACCCATACCTCCGGCATGCAGATCCGCTACATGGAGACGCACGAGCCGCCGGTGCGGATCATCGCGCCCGGACTCGTCTACCGGCGGGACACCCCCGATCTCACCCATTCGCCGATGTTCCAGCAGGTGGAGGGACTGCTGGTCGGCGAAGGGGTGACGATGGCGGATCTGAAGGGCACGCTGGAGTGCTTCCTGCGGCAGCTCTTCGAGCCCGACACGCGGGTCATGTTCCGCCCGAGCTTCTTTCCCTACACGGAACCGAGTGCCGAGGTGTTCATAAGCTGCGTCTTCTGCAGCGGCAACGGCTGCGCGGTCTGCAAGCGGACCGGTTGGCTGGAGATCCTCGGCAGCGGCATGGTGCATCCGGCCGTGCTCGAGGCGGTCGGCTACGATTCCGAGCGCCTCACCGGGTGGGCGTTCGGCGTCGGGATCGACCGCATCGCGATCCTGAAGTACCGCGTGGAGGACATCCGCGCCTTCTACGACAACGACCTGCGCCTCCTGGAGCAGTTTCCCTATTGAGAATCCTAGTTTCGTGGCTGCGTGAGCTCGTTCCGGTCACGGTGAGCGTGGACGAGCTGGCCGAGGCGCTCACCGCGCACGGGTTCGAGGTGTCTGCGGTCGACCCGGCGCCCCCGATTCCGGGCCGGCCGGCTCGCGGCGAGGACGCCGTTCTCGACCTGGAGATCACGACCAACCGACCCGACTGCCTGAGCGTCGCCGGCATCGCCCGGGAGGTGTCGACGATCTACGGTGGAGCCATCACCTGGCCCGCGCTGGCCGACACGCCTACCGGCGACGACGCATTGCCCGTCACCATCGAGGAGGACGCCCTCGCGCTGTGCCCCCGTTACGCGGCCTCGGTCGCCGAGGTCCGCGTCGCTCCGTCGCCGGCCTGGATGGCGGCGCGCCTCGAAGCGGCGGAAGTCCGGCCCATCAACAACGTCGTCGACGTCACGAACTACGTGATGCTCGAGCTGGGACAGCCGATGCACGCGTTCGACCTCGACCGCCTCGCCGGAGGCGAGCTGCGGATTCGCCGCGCGCGGGCGGGAGAGACGGTGCGCACGCTGGACGGCGTCGAGCGGCAACTCGCGGGCGACATGCTCGTCATCGCCGACGGAGCACTCCCGCAGGCGGTGGCCGGCGTCATGGGCGGAGCCGATTCCGAGGTCGGCGACAGAACCGCGCGCGTCGCGTTCGAGAGCGCGTGGTTCGATCCCGTCTCGGTCCGTCGCACGAGCAAGCGGCTGGCGTTGTCCACCGACGCCTCGTTCCGCTTCGAACGGGGCGCCGACGTCGAGGCTCCGGTGCGGGCGATGCGGCGCGCGCAGCAACTCCTGACCGAGATCGGCGGCGGTACGCCGCGCGGCCCCATCGTGGACCGCTACCCGACGCCGCGGCACCGGGCCACCGTAACCCTGCGCCACGCACGGATCGGCCACGTGCTCGGCGTCGAAGTGGAGCCCGGCTTCGTGCCGGCCACTCTCGAGCGGCTCGGGTTCGGGGTCGACGGGGAGGCGACGGAAGGCGGCGGAAGTCCCCGCTGGCGGGTGACGGTGCCGCCGCATCGCGTCGACGTCAGCCGGGAGATCGACCTCATCGAGGAGATCGCCCGCCACCACGGCTACGAGCGTTTCCCGTCGACGTTCCCGGCCCTCGTCCGCCCGCCGGCCCCGGCGAGCGGAACGCGCTCCCGGCAGCGGCTGCTGCGACGGGTGCTCACCGCCGGCGGCTGCTCGGAGGCCATCACCTACGGATTCATCGAGGAGGCCGCCGGACGCCCGTTCGTCGGCAGGGCCGGCGACCTGGTTCGCATCGCCAACCCGCTGTCGGAGAAGTTCGCGGTGCTCCGACCGTCCCTGATCCCGGGCCTGCTGGACGCGCTGATCCACAACCGCCGGCGCGAGCATCGCGACATCCGGCTCTTCGAGATCGGCCGCCGCTTCACCGCCGCCGACGGCGAGACGGCAGGCTTCGCGGTGGCGCTCACCGGTGCTTCGGCGCCCAGACACTGGAGCGGCGGACAGCGGCAGACCGACCTGTTCGACATCATCGGCCTCGTCGATCGGGTGTGCGACGCCTTCGGCGTGACGCCCGCGTACGAACCCGTGGAGCGCGACACGTTGGTACGCGGCCGAACCGCCGCAGTGCAGGCGACACTGCCGGACGCCGCCGAGCCGCTGCAACTCGGCTACGTCGGCCAACTCGCCCCGGCCATCGCCGAGGCGCGCGGGCTGCCGGCCGACGACGAGATCTACGTAGCCGAGCTCGACCTCCCGGCACTGACCAGCGGCGGCTCGAACCCCAACCGGATGGTGGCGGCGCCGCTTCCGCGCTATCCGTCTATCGTCCGGGATCTGGCGGTGATTGTCGACGCGGCCTTGCCCGCCGGCACGGTTCGTGACACGATTCGGTCCGTTGCACCGGAAACGCTGCTGCAGGTGCGCGAGTTCGATCTCTACCAGGGCAAGGGCATTCCGGACGGCCACATGAGTCTGGCATTCCGCCTGACGTTCCGCGCCGCGGATCGGACCCTGACCGACGTGGAGGTGCAGCAGGCGACGAACACGATCGTCGACGCGCTCAAGGCCACGCACGAGGCCACGTTGCGCCAGGGGTCTGCGCCGTAGAACTGCAGACTCCTGGGCAGGCCCGTTGGGCGGCGATCGGAGGCCGCAGCGTGACCTTGTTGTCGCGTTCGGCGACGTTTCCGGGCCAGCAGCGGCCGGAAGCGCCCCTTGCGAGGGCATGGAGCAGAGTCGGATATGTCAGAGACGGCCCAATACGTCGACCTCGCCACCGTGGACCGCCTGGCCCAGAAGGTCACCGGGCTGGTGCAGATTCTGGAGCGGACCCGGCAGGAGCTGGCGGAGGCGCGGTCGGACAACGAACGCTTGAACGAGGAGGTCGGCGCGCTCCGGGAGAACCTCACCGCCGCCAGGCACGAAACGGAGGAGGTCGAGACGCTCCGTGCGGAGCGGGATCAGGTACGCGCCCGCGTGGCCGAGATGCTGGATCAACTCGAGGCGCTCGACCTGTAATCGGGCGGGGAACGGACCGGGCCGCACGCGGCGGGTCCGGGACCGCCCCGCCGTGCTGCACGCGATGGACAAGCCGACCGAAGCCAGCGTCACCCACGTCGAGATCCTGGGCCGGCAGTACCCGATTCGCAGCCGGCTGGACTCGGACGATGTCGCGCGGCTGGGCACGTACGTCCGAGAGAAGATGGAAGCGGTCGCGAATCGCGCGCCGCGCCGCGACTTGGTGCACGTGGCGGTTCTTGCCGCGCTCAACATCGCCGACGACTACTTCCGCAGTCTCGACGGGCGCGCCAACGACGAGCGCCACGTCCTGGACCGCATGCTGGCCATCGAAGCCATGGTCGACCGCGCGGTCAGCGGCGGCCGTGCCCCGGACTGACGGTCGGCGGCTCCCTGGACGGCATCTCTTCGCGACGGCCCCGCTCGGGCCGTGAACACCGCGGCTCCTTGCCCCGACTGCCGCTTCGTTCTAAGATCGGCACAGAAACGGAGCACGGCACGTGTGTTGGATTTTTGAGATTCCCTGCAGTACGCGTGATGGCATGGAGGCTCGTTTGAGCCATTGTTGTATCGAAGTGAACCGCGACGCTTCGCTGTGTGCACGCCTCGGCCCGAGGAAGCCTAGAGGCGGGGTTTGACATAGCGGTTCCACCTGCACGCGCAGGTTCATACGACCTCCCCACACGGTAATCGCGGGGGTCCTCGGGTATCGTCCCGCGTCCCAGCATGCCGCGCCGACTCCGTGCGAGTCGCGCATGCAGCTCCTGCCGCCCGCTGTCGCCGCCGGCCTCGCGGCCGCTGTCGTAGGTCTGATCTTCTTCGGCGTGTGGATAGCCACGCGCCGGAGGATCGCCGCCGAGACAGTGGGCCGTGCACGCGAAGAAGCCGGGCGACTGCTGGAGAGCGCCGAGCGCGAGGTTGGCGCCCGACGCAAGGAAGCGGAGCTCACCGCCCGCGAGCAGGCCCAGAACCTGCGCCACGAGACGGAGAATCACGCCCGCCAGCGCCGCGAGGAGCTGGCCGCGCTCGAACGCGACCTGAACGAACGCAAGCGCACGCTCGGGGAGCGCAGCGCCGGAGTCGACCGGGCCGCGCGCGATCTGCGCGCCCGCGAAGACGCCGTCATCGCACGTGAAGAGGCCGCCAAGGCCGAGGAAGCTCGCGCCCAGGAGATCATCGAGCAGACCCAGGCCGAGCTGCAGCGGGTCTCGGGCATGACGGCCGACGAGGCGAAGGAGCTGCTCATCCGCCAGCTCGAGTCCGACGCGCGGCGCGACGCCGCCAATCTCGTCAAGCGGCTGGAACACGAGGCGCGCGAGACGGCCGCCGAAAAGGCGAAGCACATCATCACGCAGGCGATCCAGCGCAGCGCGGCCGACCACGCCATCGAGACCACCGTGTCGGTGGTCGATCTGCCGAGCGACGACCTGAAGGGGCGCATCATCGGCCGCGAGGGGCGCAACATTCGCGCCCTGGAGACCGCGACCGGCGTGGAGCTGATCGTCGACGACACGCCCGGCGCCATCATCCTGTCGAGCTTCGACCCGTACCGTCGCGAGATCGCCAAGCGCGCCATCGAGCAGCTCGTCGCCGACGGCCGGATCCACCCCGCCCGCATCGAGGAGGTCGTCGAGAAGGTCCGCGCCGAGGTCGACGAGGCGACGCTGAAGGAGGGTGAGGCCGCGGCGTTCGAGCTCGGGATCCACGACATGCACGCCGAGATCAACCGCATGATGGGCCGGCTGAAGTTCCGCACCAGCTACGGCCAGAACGTGCTCGCGCACTCCAAGGAGGTCGCCTACGTGGCCGGGGTGATGGCGCGCGAGCTGGGCCTCGACGCGCACACCACCATCCGCGCCGCCTTCGTGCACGACGTCGGCAAGGCGATGGACCGCGAGCTCGAGGGCACGCACCTGCAGATCGGCATCGACTTCCTGCGCAAGCACGGAGAGACCGAGGCCGTGGTGGACGCGATGGCGGCCCATCATATGGACATCGACTGGCCCTCGCTGGAATCGATGCTCGTGCAGGCGGCCGACGCCATCTCCGCGGCCCGGCCGGGCGCCCGGCGCGACATCCTCGAGTCGTACGTCAAGCGCCTGGAGAACCTGGAAGGCATCGCGGACTCGTTCAAGGGAGTCTCGAAGTCCTTCGCGCTCCAGGCGGGACGCGAGATCCGGGTGATGGTCGAAAGCGAGCGGATCGCCGACGAAGACGCGGTCTGGCTCTCGAAGGACATCGCGAAACGGATCGAGAACGAGCTCCAGTACCCCGGCCAGATCAAGGTCACGGTGATACGCGAGACCCGCTCGGTGGAGTACGCGCGTTAGCCCGGCGTTGGTCCTTGTCGTGCGCAGTTCCGCCACCGTCGCCGACTGCGGCGAGCATGCCGTCATTCAACGCATCCGGGAACGGGTACGCCCGCGAGCCCCGGGCGTGGTGACCGGCATCGGGGACGACGGCGCCGTCATCGAGCCGGACCGCGGCGCGCTGGCCGTCGTGACCACGGACACGCTGGTTGAGGGAATCCACTTCGACCGGACCCACAGCTCTCCCGCCGACATCGGGGACAAGGCGCTCGCGGTCAACCTGAGCGACCTGGCGGCGATGGGCGCCGTGCCGCGCCACGTCCTGCTTGCGCTCTCGCTGCCCGCCGCCTGCCTCGTGGCGGACGTCGACGAGATGATCGACGCGCTGCTGTCGCTCGCGGCGCGCCACCGCACGACGCTGGTCGGCGGCGACGTCACCGCCTCGCCGGGACCGCTCGTCCTGGGAGTGACCGCCATCGGCAGCGCAAAGCGGCGGCGGGTGCTCGGACGCGACGGGGCCCGGCCGGGCGACGTCGTCTACGTCAGCGGCACGATCGGCGCAGCGGCGGCGGGCCTCGGCTCGTTCCGGGACGCGCCGGACGCCGGCCCCGCTCCCGAGGCGTGCCGGCGGCGCCATCGCCGCCCCGCGGCCCGCGTCGTCCTCGGCGTCGCGCTCGGCCGGAACCGGGCGGCCCGGGCCTGCATCGATCTGAGCGACGGGCTCGGCGACGCCGTCCACCGGATCGCGGCCGCAAGCGGCGTGGGGGTGCGGCTCGACGCCGAGGCCCTGCCGATCCACCCCGAGGCGCGCACCTGGTTCGAGGCGGCCGGGCTCGACCCGCTGGCCGCCGCGCTGGCCGGCGGGGAGGACTTCGAGCTGGCCTTCACGAGCCCGCCGGCGTTCCGCGGGCGGCTGAGACACGTGCGGCGGCAGATCGGCGAGCTTCCGCTCACTCCGATCGGCGTCGTCACGAAGGCGCGCGAGGTGTGCCTGCGCCGCGACGGCCGCGACGAGCCGCTGCCCGGCGGGTACGAGCACTTCGCCGGCCTGGATTGAGCCGGCATCAGCCTCCACTCCCCGAATCGACCACCGCCGGCTCCGGTGCGGTCTGCCCGGCAGCCGCCCGCTCCGGCGTCCCCGCCCGCTCCTGGTCCCGGTACTGCAACTGATACAGCGTGTGATAGAGCCCGCGGCGCACGAGAAGCTGCTGATGGGTGCCGGCTTCCCGCAGCTCGCCCTTGTGGAAGACCAGGATCTGGTCCATGTCCTGCACCGTCGACAGCCGGTGCGCGATGGCGATGGTGGTCCGCTCCGCCATCAGGACGTGCAAGGCGTCCTGGATGAGGCGCTCGGTGTCGGTATCGACGCTCGACGTCGCTTCGTCTAGCAGCAGCACCTCGGGAGCGAAGGCGAGCGCCCGCGCGAAGCTCAGCAACTGCCTCTGGCCCACCGAGAGGGTCGCGCCGCGCTCCCCCACCTCGCTGTCCAACCCGGCGGGCAGGCGCGCGATGAAGCGATCCGCGTGCACGCTTCGGGCCGCCGCCTGCACCGCAGCATCGCCGATCGCGTCGTGACCCAGGCGAATGTTCTCCCGCACGCTGCCGGAGAAGAGATAGACGTCCTGGAGCACAAGGCCGAAGCGCTGCCGCAGGTCGGCCAGCGGAATCTCGCGGGTGTCGATACCGTCGACGGTGATTCGCCCGCGGTCCACGTCGTAGAAGCGCATCAGCAGGTTGATGAGGGTGGTCTTTCCCGCCCCCGTCGCGCCGACCACGCCGACCCGCTCGCCCGCGGCGACCTCGAACGAGACGTCGCGCAGCACGTACTCGTCGCCACGGTACGCGAACCAGACGTGCTCGAACCGGATCCGGGCCCCGCCGGGAGAGCCCGCCGGACCCGCAACCGGCAGCGACCCGCGCCCCGGGACCGGCGACATGGCCGGAGGGTCGCCGGCCCCCCTTGGACGGACCGCGGCCGCGACATCCGATGCGCCCCGCACCAGGTCCGGAACACGTTGCGGCGCAGTCGGCGACGTTATCTCGACCGGCGTGTCGAGCAGCCCGAAGATCCGTTCGGAGGACGCCATTGCCGACTGCAGAATGTTGAACTTCTCCGACAGGTCGCTGATCGGCTTGAAGAAACGCTGCGAATACTGCAGGAACGCGACGAGCGCCCCGAGCTCGACCGTGTCCTGGAGCGCCCGCCCGCCGCCGTACCAGACGATGAGGGCGGTGGCGACGGCGCCCAGCACCTCGATTACCGGGTAGAAGGTGGCGTAGTAGAAGATGGACTCCAGGTTGGCGTCGCGGTGCGCGCGGTTGATGCGCTCGAACTGCTCGAAGTTGCGCGCCTCCCGCCGGAAGAGCTGCACCGTCGCCATGCCGCTGATGTTCTCCTGCAGGAAGGCGTTGATCCGCGCGATCTGGAGCCGCACGCGGCGGTACGACTCCCGCGCGTTCATGCGGAACCAGTGCGTGACCCAGGCGATGCCCGGCAGCACCGCGAAGGTGACCAGGGCCAGGCGCCAGTCCATCCAGAGCAGGACGATCATGATGCCGGCCAGCATGAAGACGTCCCGGAACACGGTGACGACGCCCGAGGTGAACAGCTCGTTCAGCGTGTCGACGTCCGAGGTGACGCGGGTCATCAACCGGCCGACAGGGTTGCGGTCGTAGAAGCGGAGATCGAGACGCTGCAGATGGCGGTAGATCTCCATCCGGAGATCGAACATGATCCGCTGCCCCATCATCTGCATCGTCCAGGTCTGCACGTACTCGAGCACGAACGAGCCGGCGAGAACGAGCAGGAACGCCAGGGCGATGCGGTCCAGGCCGTCGAAGTCCCCCGGCGCGATGTGGTCGTCGATGGCGACCTTCGTCAGCCAGGGCTGGGCGAGCTGGAGCACCGAGCCGGCTGCGATCGTCGCGAGTGCGACCCCCACCGACCGCCGGTGCGGGCGCAGGTAGCCGAGCAGGCGCCGCATGAGCCGCGCGTCGTAGGCCCTGCCGAGGACCTCCGGATGGTGAACGGACATCCGCCTACGATTCCTCGAGCGCTTCCTGCAGCAACTGCTTGTGGTGCAGCCCGGCGTAGAGACCGTCCAGCGCCACCAGCTCGGCGTGCGTGCCCCGCTCGACGACCCGGCCGTCGTCGAGTACGAGGATCAGGTCGGCATCGCGCACGGTCGAGATGCGGTGGGCGACCAGGATCGTGGTGCGCTGCCGCATCACCTCCCGGAGCCGCGCGAGAATCGCCTCCTCGGTGTGCGTGTCGACCGCCGACAGCGCGTCGTCGAGGATCAGAATGCGCGGATCGGTAAGGATGGCGCGCGCCAGCGCCGCACGCTGCTTCTGCCCTCCCGACAGGGTGATGCCCCGTTCGCCGACCTCGGTGTCGAGGCCGCGCGGAAACGCGGCGACGTCGACGTCGAGCTGCGCCAACCCGACCGCGTCCGCGACCGCGCCGCCGGCGGCACGGACGCCGAAGGCGACGTTGCCGGCCACCGTCTCCGAGAACAACAGCGGCTCCTGCGGCACGTAGCCGATCGCGCCCCGCAGGGTATCGAGCGCCAACTCGCGGACGTCGATCCCGTCGACGAACACGGTCCCCGGCGGCGGATCGTAGAGGCGCGGCAACAGTTCGACCAGCGTCGACTTCCCGGAGCCGGTCGGACCGACCAGGGCCAGCACCTGCCCCGGCTCCACCCGCGCCGACACCCCGGAGAGGACCGCGCGGCCGTCGTAGGCGAACGTCAGGTCGCGAAACTCGACCGCGCCCCGTATCCGCCCGGGCGCAACCGGCGTCTCGGGATCGCGGACGGCCGGCTCGACCTGCAGGACGTCGAGCATCCGCTGCCACGCGGCCAGCCCGCGCTGCAGCATGTTGGTCACCCAGCCGAAGGCGATCATCGGCCAGCTCAGCATCGCCACGTAGACGTTGAACGCGACGAAGTCGCCTATCGACAAACGCCCGTCGATGACGTGCCGGCTGCCGATCCACAGCACGATCAGCGCCGACAGGCCCAGCAGGAACGCCAGGGTCGGGTGGAATGCGCCCTGCAGCCGGATCATGGCGCGGCTGCGGGCGACGTACTCCTCGTTGGCCTCCCGGAACCGCTCGATCTCCACTCCCTCGCGCCGGTAGGCCCGGACCACCCGCACCCCGGCCAGCGCCTCCTGCACCACCGCGCTCATGTGCGCCAACTGCGCCTGGATCCGCTCGGACCGCAGATAGATGGCGCTGCCGAAACGCTGCACAACGACCGATACCAACGGGAGCGGAAGCAGCGCGAACAGGGTGAGCGCCGGCGACAGCGACAGCATGAGCACCAGGGCAACCACGAACGTGATCGAGGTGGAGGCCGTGTACATGATCGCCGGCCCCGCCAGCATGCGGACGGCCGACAGATCGTTCGTGGCGCGCGACATCAGGTCGCCGGTCCGATTGGCCTGGAACCAGGCCGGCGGCAGGCGCTGCAGGTGTCGGAAGAGATCGTTCCGCAGGTCGAGCTCGATCTCCCGCGAGGCGCCGATGATGATGCGCCGCATCAGGAAGCGGCAGGCGCCCCCGGCCAGCGCGAGACCGACGAGGGCGGCGGCATGGGACGCCAGAGAGGGCCCCGCGGCGGCGAGCATGAAGTCGGGTCCCAGGCGAACGGCCAGGTGGTCGATGGCATGCTTGAGAACCCACGGCGACGCCAGGGTGATCGCGGTGGACAGGACGAGAAAGACGGAACCGAGGGCGAACCGATGCCGATAGCGGACCAGGTAGGGAAACAGCGCGGACGCGGCGGGCGACATCGATCCATCAGCATAGCAGGGGGCAGGCCGGCCGCGTTCGGCGCGATCCTGCTGGCGCTGCTCGCCGCCCCGGCCGGCGGGCAGCCGGCCGACGAGCGGTGGCGCGAGCTCGAATCGGCCACGGCTCCCGGCGAGGACTACACCATCGAGCTGGCCGCCGGCCTCTGGGATCCGACGGCCGCCATCTCCGCCTCCACCGAGGTGCTCGGCATCCGGGGCGGGCCCATCGACTTCAACGGTGACCTCGGGCTGCGCCGCAAGCGCCACCCGGGCTTTCGTCTGACGCTGAAGACCGGCCGCCGCCACAAGCTGCGAGCGTCCCTGATCCCCATGCAGTACCGGCAGCAGCAGGTGCTTGGGCGGCGCGTGGTGTTTCGGGGAACACGGCTCGACATCGGGTTGCCGGTCGCCTCGACTTTCCGTTGGGACGCGTGGCGCTTCGGCTACGAGCTGGACGTCGCCACCGGCGGGCGGGGCTATCTCGGGCTGATCCTCGAAGCGAAGTACACTCACCTGTACACCGCGTTGGACTCCAACGGCACGAGCGCTTTCGTCGAGACGCGGGCCCCGATCCCCGCGATCGGCGGTATTGCGCGCTTCTACGTGACGCGGCACACCCCCGTCACCGTGGAAGCGACGGGGTTCGTACTGCCGGAGGACACCCTGGACGGGTACCACAGCCGGTACGTGGACCTCGACGTGTACGCCACGCTGAACCTCTCGAGGCACCTGGGATTGAGCGTCGGCTACCGGACGATCGACGTGAGCTATCTCATCGACCGCCAGACGGGAGACTACCGGCTCGGCGGCGTCTACGCCTCGGCGGCGTTACGGTATTGACGGCGTGTATCTCGGTATCGATCTCGGCACGTCCGGCGTCAAGGCGATCGTGCTGGACGCCAGGCAGGCGGTACGCGCTTCGTTCACGGCGCCACTGACCGTCTCCCGCCCGCGCCCGCTCTGGTCCGAGCAGGATCCGCGCGACTGGTGGCACGCCACCGACGAGGCGGTGCGCGCGGTGCTGCGCGAGGTCGACGGAAGCGCCGTCGAGGCGGTCGGCCTGTCCGGCCAGATGCACGGTGCGGCGCTCCTCGCCCGCGACGACTCGGTGCTGCGGCCGGCCATCCTCTGGAACGACGGCCGTTCCGAGCGCGCCTGCACGCGGCTCATCGAGCGCGAGCCCCGCCTGCCCGCCATCACCGGCAACCTCGCCATGCCCGGATTCACCGCGCCGAAGCTGGTCTGGGTGTCCGAGCACGAGCCGGAGGTGTTCGCCCGGGTCGCACGGGTGCTGCTGCCGAAGGACTACCTGCGCCTGCGCATGACGGGCGAGTACCTCTCCGACCGCTCCGACAGCGCCGGGACGCTCTGGCTCGACGTGGCCCGCCGCGACTGGAGCGACGAGATGCTGGCGGCGACGGGGCTCACGCGCACGGCCATGCCGGGGCTCGTCGAAGGCAGCGAGCAGGCCGGGACGCTGCGGGCCGAGGTCGCCGAGGCCTGGGGCCTGCGCCGCGTTCCGGTCGCGGGCGGAGCCGGTGATCAGGCGGCCGGCGCGATCGGCGCGGGGGTCGTCGACCGCAGCCGGGCATCGCTGTCGCTCGGCACGTCGGGCGTGCTGTTCGTCGCCGATGCGGAGTACCGCGCCAACCCCGAGCGCGCGGTGCACAGCTTCTGCCACTGCCTGCCGGGCACCTGGCACCGAATGTCGGTCGTCCTGAGCGCCGCCTCGTGCCTGGCGTGGGCGGCGCCGCTGCTCGGTTTCCGCGACGTGCCGGCCCTGCTCGAGGCGGTCGAGGCCGACGGCCGGCCGGCGGACGTCCTGTTCCTGCCCTACCTGTCGGGCGAGCGGACGCCGCACAACGACGCGAGCGCCAAGGGCGTCTTCTTCGGCCTGCACCACGACACCACCGCCGCCGCACTCGGGCGCGCCGTGCTCGAAGGCGTGGCCTACGCGTTCGCCGACGCCCGCGATGTGCTGTTCGGGAAGGACGAGGGCCCGGGCGAGATCGCCGTCATCGGCGGCGGCTCGCGCAGCGGCCTGTGGGGGCGCATCCTCGCGAGCGTGCTCGACGAGGAGCTGACCTACCGCGCCGCCGCGGAGGTCGGCCCCGCGCTGGGCGCCGCGCGGCTGGCCCGGCTGGCGGTGAGCGGGGAGGTCCCGGCGGAAGTCGCCACCGCGCCGCCCGCCACCGACGTCGTTGCACCGGACCTCCGGCTGCGGGAGCGCTACGCGGAGGGACTGCCGCGCTACCGCGCCCTGTACGCCGCCCTGCGGGAGGAATTCAGGAGAGGAGCCGAGCCGTGAGCGCACCGTTCTTCGACAACGTCGACCGCATCGACTACGAGGGTCCGGAAACCGTCAACCCGCTCGCGTTCCGCTACTACGACAGGGACCGCGAGGTGCTCGGCAGGCGGATGGAGGATCACCTGCGGCCGGCCGTCTGCTACTGGCACTCGTTCAACGCGCCCGGGCTAGACATGTTCGGGGCCGCCACCCTGGACCGCCCATGGCTCGCCGGGAGCGACAGCCGGGAAGCGTGCGAACGGAAGCTGGACGCCGCGTTCGAGTTCTTCGAGAAGCTGGGAGTGCCGTTCTTCTGCTTTCACGACCGCGACATCGCACCCGAGGGCACCACCCTCGCGGAGAGCAACGACCACGTCTCGCGCATCGCCGACCGGATGGCGGGACGGATGGAGGCCACCGGCGTGGGCCTGCTCTGGGGCACCGCCAACCTGTTCAGCCACCCGCGCTACGCGGCCGGCGCGGCCACCAATCCCGACCCGGAGGTCTTCGCCTACGCCGCCGCGCAGGTGAAGCACTGCCTGGAGGTGACCCATCGACTCGGCGGCGCCAACTACGTCCTCTGGGGCGGGCGCGAGGGCTACGACACGCTGCTCAACACGGACCTGCGGCGCGAGGTGGACCAGCTCGGGCGCTTCATGAGCCTCGTCGTCGAGCACAAGGCGAAGATCGGCTTCGACGGGGTGCTGCTGATCGAGCCCAAGCCGCACGAGCCGACCAAGCACCAGTACGACCACGACGCGGCGGCGGTGCACGCCTTCCTGCAGCAGTACGACCTCGACCGCTCGATCAAGCTCAACATCGAGGTCAACCACGCCACGCTGGCCGGCCACAGCTTCCAGCACGAGCTCGCGTACGCCATCGCCAACGGCCTGCTCGGCAGCGTCGACGCCAACCGCGGAGACCCGCAGAACGGCTGGGACACGGACCAGTTCCCGAACAGCGTCGAGGAGACGACGCTGGCGCTGTACGAGATCGTGCGCGGCGGCGGCCTCGGAGCGGGCGGGTTCAACTTCGACGCCAGGCTCCGGCGCCAGAGCGTGTCGCGCGACGACCTGTTCCACGCGCACATCGGCGGCCTCGATGCGCTGGCCCAGGGGCTGCTGAGCGCAGCCGCCCTCATCGACAACGGCGAGCTCGCCGCCTTCGTCGAGTCCCGCTACGACGGCTGGCGCGGACCTCTGGGACGGCGCATCCGGGACGGCGCGAGCCTCGCGGACCTGTCGGATCACGTCGTCGCGAACGCCGTCGATCCGGCGCCGGTGTCCGGCCGCCAGGAACTGCTGGAGACGGTCGTCAACCGCGCGATTCGCCGCTGAGCCGCCTGCGTCACTCCCCCGCTCGGGCGAATGCCGCCGCCCGTTCGGCGGCCAGCGCTTCGAGACGCGAACCGGCGTGGCGCGCGAGCAGCTCGATCGCCGCGATCCAGCGGGCGCTGTCCAACCGGTTGTCCTCCGTTCCCTCGTCGGCGTAGAGCACCACGAGCGGCTCGCCCCCGATCAGCACGGGAACGGCCACGCCCGTGCGATCCGCGGGCAACGTCGCGAAGGCGGGAGGACGATCCTGCGCGCCGGCCTGGGGGCCGCGCTTCACCCACACGATGCGCCGCCGGTCGATCGCCTGCCCGGCGACGCCGGCGTCCTCCGCGGCCAGCACGCGCGCCGCGCCGCCGGCGGCCGCAACGAACCCGACCAGGCGCCGGCCCTGCAGTCCCCCGTCCGCGGCCACGAACAGGGCGGCCCGGCCGGCTTCCGCGGCTGCCGAATCCGCCAGCGCGTCGAGCACGCCGCTCAGCGACGCCTCGTCGTCCAGACGGCGCACTGCATCGAGCAACCGCGATACGACGCCCAGGGCCGCCTGCTCGCGCGCCGCCGACACCGCCGCGGCAATGGCCTCGGCGCGCTCGTCCATCGCCTGCTTGCGCTCGCGGGACAGCGAGGCTTCGTGCTCGGCCACGGCCTTGGCCCGCACCTCGTCGGCGCGGGCGGCAAGCACCTGCGCCAAGTTGCGGACCTCGACCGCCACCGCATCCTGCAGCCGCGGAACGACCACTTCGACCACGTCTTCGATGCCGCGCGATCCAGCCATGGCTAACCCGCATTATAATGCCCTGAGCGCTCGCCGATGGGGGCGACACGGCTTCGACGGGGGTCATGGAACCGCAGGATGCATGCCGAGCACCATCGACTCGTTAATCCGATGGAAAACCAAGTAACTGCGGACACGCAGCTTCCTCTCGCTGCCTAATCAGGCGGCGCGCCTGTCCTGACCACGCCCGCGGGCCGGGAGTCAGGTGTCATACAGTGGGCTGGTCGTAGCGCGCGGCACCGACACGCCACGACGAGATCAATCGGGGCTCGGCTTCCGGCGGTTTCCGCCGCCCTTCGACGCCGGAAGCGACACAATCAAGGGCGGATACGCATGTAGATTCCTCCGGCGCTGGACCTTCGGACGCGGGTTCGACTCCCGCCGCCTCCACCATCGCATAGATCCTGAACCGCCGTCCGAGCCCCGCGGGGCCCGGACGGATCGACGAGCACGAACGTGTCGATTTCCGCCGGCTTTTCGGACAGCTAGTCCTCGAGCCTGTTCACGCCGAAAACGGCGCCCGGGTCCGTCGCGGCGGCGCCTCCCTGGCCGCCGTCACCGACCCTCCAGGGCTCGGGCCGTGTCAGGCGCGCCACAACGGCTTCGATCTCCATGCCGCGCTCTGCGTGCCGGCCGCCCAGCGGGACCGCCTGAAGACTCCAGGGATGCGTCGGGAGTTGGGGCCCCCCCCGCCCGCGGCGAACGGTCTCTGGGCGGAGTTCATCCGCCGGAGCATTGGGTTCGATGTCCTCGAATGCCCCCGGTGTGGCGGGCGCCTGCAGCTCATTGCGGTGATCGAAGACCCCGCCGTGATCGAGCGCATCCTGCGCCATCCGGGGCTGCCGACCGACATCCCCGAGGCCCGGCCCGCGCGGCCGCCCCCGATGCCGTTCCTTCTCGACGGCCTCGCCACCGCTGGGGGCGACGACCAGATCCTCGTCGACACCCGCTCTTGAACGCCTCTCCTCGACGGCCCGCCCGGCCCGCCTGTCCAACGTGCGCCCTGCCCCACCGCTGTCGGTTGTGGCGCGGCGCATTCTCTCTTGACACCCGCCCATAGTTGTGGGTAGAGTCGGCCTGTGAAGGGGGTCGGCATTAGCACTTAGGGGGGGGTTACTCGTGCCTAGAATCTTCGGAGCGAAACACCTGCTGGTCGCAGCAGCTACGGTCGCCGTACTCCTTTTCATGGAAGTTGGTGCCGTTGGACAAGAAGTTGGTGCCGTTGAACACAGTGTGTCGGCGCTGCCGTCGACTCAGCAGGGGCCGGGATATAACCCGACGACCCCAGCAAAAGTTGAGCTGGGAAGGCTGCTGTTCTGGGACCCGCTCTTGTCGGGACCCCAAGACGTAGCCTGCGCGACATGCCATCATCCCCAAAACGCCTATGCGGAGGACCGCGACCTGTCGCTCGGCGTGAAGGGCATCGGCCGGGGCCGCTTCCGGCGTGACGGAATTCTCGTCAAACGCAATAGTCCGACGGTTCTGAACGTTGCTTTCAACGGCATCGATGAATCGGGCCGCTACGACCCGGCGACTGCGCCGGCGTTCTGGGACAATCGCATCAGGAGCCTCGAATCGCAGGCGCTCGAACCGCTCAAGTCGTTTGAGGAAATGCGAGGGGACACCTACCCGGAGGATGAGGCTGTCGCGAGAGTGGTGGCGAAGCTCCAGGCCAACGCCGAGTACCCGAGCCTGTTCGCCGGGGCCTTCGGCGGTGAACAGCCGGTCACCGCGGAAAACCTGGGCAGGGCGATAGCGGCGTTCATGCGGTCGCTGCTGGCCAACAACGCGCCGTTCGACCGCTACATGCGCGGCGACCGCAGCGCCATGACGCGGGAACAGGTCAGAGGAATGCAGCGCTTCGAGGAGATCGGGTGCATCAGGTGCCACAACGGGCCCATGTTCTCCGATTACAAGCTGCATGTCATGGGCGTGCCCGACAACCCCGCTCTTGCATCAGGTGCCACAACGCCCGCCTCCGACGGAGGCGCGCAGCACCCTCCTTGCCCGGCAGCTCCTGGGGAGCCGCGTACTGCAGCGTCCCGAGCAGCGTGCGACAGCTATGCGTTTCGCACGGCGTCGCTGCGAAACCTCGAATTGACCTTCCCATACGGGCACAATGGCATGTTCAGGACGCTGAACGCCGTCGTGGGGTTCTATGAATCCACCATCGCCGGGGAGTCCCGGAACCCGAACGTCAGCTACGAGGAGCTCGATCCGCTGCTTCGCCAGTTGCAGAACGTGGACGAAGAAGACGTGGATCTGATCGAGTTTTTAATTGCTCTGAGCGATGACTCGTTCGACCGCACGATTCCCGAGCGCGTACCGAGCGGCCTGCCCGTCGGCGGAAGAATTCAATAGGAGGACTCACATGAAACCGATCTCTCTTTTCGTACTCGGCGTAATGGCGGTTGCGATGAGCGCGCCGGCGCAGGCGCAGGTCTACGAGGAGCGCCGGACCGATACGACAGACCCCATCGAAAAGCCGTTGCTCGCCGCTCCGAATGCGGCTATGGCCAGGAACGCCACGGTCGTCAAGTGGATTCGGAATCCGGCGAAGAGTCCGGAGGATGACGTCACGGCTGCCGACTTCACGTTTGAAGTTTTGAGGCCCGGCCCCGGCCGCATGGTCTGCTACGACCTGACCGGCTTGCCTGGAGAGCGGCCGTGGTCGGTGGAGTGCACCAGCAGCGACGCCAACATGGCGCGCATCGCGCAGAATCGAGCGTTCGCGGAGATGGGGGCCAAGGCCCAGCCACTGCTGGCAACGGCCAGTGGAGGCAGGCCCGCCGGGCGTCCTGTCTTGTCGAGCAGCGGCACCGGAGGGATTAGGGATCTGGTTGTGGCCGCCGGGAAAGAAGGAACGCGTGAGCTGCCCGAAGTCGGGACCATTTGGTATAACCTCCGGGGCGACAGCCAGGACACCGCCATCTGGCACACGTTTGTCTCCATGCCGAACTTCATGGCGGACGAAATCGGACTGCCGAATGTTCGCGACGCGGGCGGCGCTTGGCTGATGTTTGAGGGCACGCCGGAAGCCCACATCATGTTGCCGGGGCGATAAACCGGCAGAGAGTTTCTCGGCCTCGGGGTTTTCGACAACGAATCGGGGGGAGGTGTGTGACACCTTCCCCCGATTTCCCGCAGGTTGCGAATGACTTCGCTTTGCGTGAGCTTTATGAAATATCTACTGACAGGTCTTCTTGCCTCCGCTCTTCTTGCCTCCGCCACGATGTTTGCAACCCAGAGCAGACAGACTTTCTCAGGCACGATCACCGATGAAGAGTGCCCCATCGCCGATCATTCCGGAATGCGGATGGGGTCGACCGACGCTGCCTGCGCCATCGCTTGCGTCGATGACCACACCGTCCCGTTCGTTTTGTTTGACGGCGAAGCAACCTATCTGTTGAGCGACCAGGACAAATCAAGAGAGTTTGCCGGAAAGAAAGTAGCAGTCGTCGGCACGCTGGACTCCAACACCCAGACGATCCAGGTCACTTCAATGGCCGCGGCCGAGTGACCCATCGATCCTCCCGGCATCCACACGGTTTTCGAATATTTCCTCATCCGAGCCTCTTCTCGACCTCGATGAGCAGGTCGGCCAGCCGGCATCGTGCGGTTGCGCGCGTCCAGCCAGCGGTGCAGCTCGGCCTTGAGCATGTCGTCGAGGCGTTCGTCGACCCGCTTTCGATTCCGGTCGAGGAGCTTGCCGTACATGTCGACGGCCTGGTCGAGCGTGTCGCGCCACGCCTGGTGCAGGAAGCACACCAGCGCGAGAGGTCGGAGACCGGCACAGCTCTGTCAGGAATAGACGCCCGTTCTCGCCGAACAGTTCAGCAGCAGGGAACATGACGCGGCTCGGCCGGTCGCTGGGTCAGATCGTGACCATCCTCGACGCACTCGCCAAGGCCGGCGTCGCCTTCGTGACGCTGAAGGAGAACATCCGCGTCGAGGGCAGGCGCGACATCCAGTCGGAAGGTCATGACCACGCTCTTCGCGCTGTTCGCCGAGGTCGAGCACGACCTGATCTCCGAGCGCACCCGCGAGGGCCTCGCCAGGGCCAGGGCCTCGGGGTCGGAAGCTTGCCTATCGCTTCGCATGTCAACGACCGAAACTCCCGTGTGGGATGAAGACCTACTGCACCGGGAAGACGAGAATCCTCACGGTCGTGCTCTGCGTTCTGCTGTCGGCCGGCTGCGACAGCGACGGTTCGTCGCCCGTTGCGCCCACGCCGCAGCCGCTCGGACCGCCCGGGACGGCGGACGTGGCGGGAACCTGGACCGCGACCCTGACTGCATCGAGCGGCGACATCACCGGCGGCGGCTGTCTGGGGAACGTCGCGCGAGCTCTCCAGCTCAGCCGGACGTGGACCGCCACGCTCACCGTCGCGCAGGACGGCACCACCCTCACCCCCACGTCCGTGGAGATCGCGGGCGTCACGTGCAGCTTCGGCGGCTCGGTGTCCGGCAACACCGTCAACGCCACCGTGAACTCCTGCACGCCGGATCGGATCGACGTCGGCGCGGTGGCGGTGTGCGGTTCCGACCCCTGGCATCTGGAGTCGTTGTCGCTCGCGGTCGAGGCGACGGTTTCGGGATCGGTCGTCACCGGAACCCCGACGGCGACGGCCACGGCGGTCAGCGGCGACGCCTCCCACTCGGTGTCGGCAACCGGGACGCTCAGCATGAGCCGATGAACGGGCGCCGCGCCCTCCTCGCGCTTCTCGCGCTTCTGGCGGGGGGAACACCGGCCTGCAACGAATCGCCGGCTGCGCCGACGGCGGGGCCGCCGCAGGCTCCGGCATCCCGCCCGGCCGACCCGCGCTTCGACGACCGGTTCTGGCGGGAGCTGATCTTCAATGAGCACGACGCGCCGGGACAGGGCAGTTTCGTGCGCGTGCTGGCCAATCCGAGTCCGAGCGTCTACGTCCGCCTGGGGGACGCCGGTGGGACGCGGCGCGTGGTCACCGACGCCGAGCTGGACCACATCCGCGAAGTCCTCCCCCGGCTGGCCGAGCAGATTACCGGCCGGCCCTACGACGGCCGCATCGAGAGTGGCATCGAAGAGCGCGGCGACCGGGAAGGCTGGATCACGGTACGCTTCGTGACGCCGGCGGAGCACCCGGACATCGTCGCCAGTTGCGGACTGGCCACCCCCGGCTCCGATCCCGGCAGCATCTGGATTGCTGGCGACAACGACCAGTGCTTTCGCCACGGGTACTTCCGCCGCCTGCTCGCCCACGAGCTCGGCCATGCCTTCGGCCTCTGGCACGTCGGGGACCACGCGGCGATGATGTCGGAGGCCGGGAACGACAGCGAGTGGTTCACGGAGCGCGAACGCTACCACGCGCAGCTCGCCTACGAGGTCGGGCGCGGCGCGGCGTACTGCGGGTGGCCGTTCGGCCCCGGTTGCGCCGGTGGGACCTGAATCGGCAGGCAGGTCTTGACCTTCGGCACCGCCTGTGCCACGTTACTTCGTTCAGACTGCCGAATCAGCATGAGCCGCGTCTTGCCGCGGTCTCCAAGGAGGTTCCAGATGAGTGCTCGACGGTCAGGTTACTTCGTCATTCCCGTCCTGGCGCTGGTCGTCCCGCTGCTGGCGGCGGCGCCGGCGGCCGGACAGTCCGACGCGTCTTCCATGCCGGACGCCTACCGCACGGCCTGGGGGCACCCGGATCTGCAGGGCATCTGGAGCTCCTCCGGCGCCACTCCCATGGAGCGGCCGGCCGAGTTCGAGGGCCGCGCGACCCTGAGCAACGAAGAGGTGGCGGCGATTCGACAAGCGACCGAGGAGCGCAACCAGCAGCTCCTGCTCGCCAATGCTCAGCGGACCGCCGCCGGCGGCAACGTGGGCGCCTACAACAACTTCTGGATGGAGCGCGGCGCGCGGACGAACCGCACGTCGATGCTGGTGGACCCGCCGAGCGGCCGCTTTCCGCCGCTGACCCCGGAGGGACAGAAGGCGCGGATCGGCCAGCCGCGCGGCGACGACACGTGGGAGGACCGGCACATCTGGGAGCGCTGCGTGACCCGCGGGGGAATGCCCAATGCCATGTTCCCCCGTTCCTACAACAACAACATGCAGGTCTTCCAGACCCCGGACCACGTCGTGATGCTGCTCGAGCAGGTGCACGAGGTACGCGTGGTGCCGCTCGACGGGCGTCCCCCGCTGGCGGACAACATCGGCCAATGGAACGGCGACGCGCGCGGGCACTGGGAAGGCGACACGCTGGTGGTCGTGACCACCAATCTCGAC